>OGDU01000007.1_pt1 | contig 229374 bp, 195 predicted proteins | sample 1570371 | NCBI WGS metagenome assembly OGDU01 (sample SAMEA2581977, study PRJEB24529) | metagenome | biome: Human gut stool | place: China | collected 2011
GCCGTTGAACTGGCGCGGCGTTTTGACCAGTTGTTTGAGAAGTATGATTATATTGTAGGACCGTCTGCCAGCTGCGTGGTTTTCGTACGTGACAATTACGGAAGACTGCTGGCTGAGGAGAAACACCGTTGTGCCAGTGAGGGCAAGGTGTATGATATCTGCGAGTTTATTCATGACGTGGTGAAGCCGACATCTCTGCAGGCTTCGTTCCCTCATAAAGTAAGTATTCAGAACAGTTGTCATGGCGTGCGGCTGATGCACCTTTCTTCGCCCAGTGAACTGAATATTCCTTATTACAACAAGCTGCGTGACTTGCTGTCGCTGGTCAAGGACATTGAGATCGTAGAGCCTGAACGCCCTGACGAATGCTGTGGCTTCGGAGGAATGTTTGCCGTGGAAGAACATGCCGTTTCCGGTCAGATGGGCCGTGATAAGGTTCAGCGTCATCTTGCGACAGGAGCCGAATATATTGTCGGAGCAGACAGCTCTTGCCTGATGCATCAGAATGGTATTATTGCGCGTGAAAACTTCCCGATCAAGACGATTCATATTGTTGAAATTTTAGCTGCCGGACTATGAGTACGAAACATTCAAAAGCTGCTGAGACCTTTTTGAAAAACCGGAGTCTGGCAGCCTGGCACGATGAGACCCTGTGGATGGTACGTGCCAAACGAGACAAGATGAGTAAGGCTGTTCCCGAATGGGAGCATCTGCGTGATATGGCCTGTGCCATTAAGATGTACAGCAACAGTCATCTGGACCAGCTTCTGGTCGAGTTTGAAAAGAATGCGAAGGCTAACGGTGCCCATGTCTATTGGGCCAAGGATGCCGAAGAATATTGTTCCATCGTGGCACGTATTCTGGAGGAGCATCAGGTGAAACACTTCATCAAGAGCAAATCCATGCTTGCTGAAGAATGCGGACTGAATGAATACCTTGAGCAGAAAGGCGTGGAAGTGGTGGAAAGTGATCTGGGAGAACGTATTCTTCAGCTGATGCATAAGAAACCGAGCCATATCGTGCTGCCGGCCATTCATGTGAAGAAGGAAGAGATCGGTGAGCTGTTCGTGAAGGAAATGGGTACGGAACCGGGCAACAACGATCAGACCTACCTGACTCATGCTGCGCGCAAAAACCTGCGCCGGAAGTTCATTGAGGCCGAAGCTGCCATGACCGGAGCCAACTTTGCCGTGGCTTCCACCGGTGAGTGTGTGGTTTGTACGAACGAGGGAAATGCTGATATGGGAACTTCCCAGCCCAAACTTCAGATCACGGCTTTCGGTATGGAAAAGATTGTTCCTGACCGGGATGCGCTGGGAGTCTTTACCCGTCTGCTGGCCCGTTCGGGTACCGGACAGCCTATTACGACTTATACTTCCCATTACCGCAAACCGCGTACGGGAGGTGAACTGCATATTATTATTGTTGACAACGGCCGGAGCCGCATTCTTGGAGATCCGGATCATGTCAAGGCTTTGAACTGTCTGCGCTGCGGTGCCTGCATGAATACCTGTCCGGTGTATCGTCGGAGCGGCGGTTATGCATATACTTATTTTATTCCGGGACCGATCGGTATCAATCTGGGTATGCTGAAGGATCCTCAGCAATATTATGACAACGTGTCGGCCTGTTCACTTTGTCACTCCTGTCAGAACGTGTGTCCGGCAAAGGTTGATCTGGCTGACCAGATCTATTGCTGGCGGCAGAAGCTGCATACTTTGGGTGTGGCCAGTCCGTCGAAAAAACTGATGTCCGGCGGCATGCAGTTCCTGATGGAGCGTCCTTCTCTTTTCAACATGGCGCTGCATCATGCATCGGTGGCCAATGCATTGCCTCACTGGCTGGTTTATAACAGCCTGAACGATTGGGGTAAAGAGCATGAGATGCCTGTCTTTGCGAAGGAAAGTTTTAATGAAATGTGGAAGAAAAACAAAGTGAAGTGATTTTATGAGTAGTCGAGAAGATATATTGGAAAGTATTCGCAGTCACACACGAATGCGTTACGAGAAACCGGATTATGCTCCTTTAGAGCAGGAAGCCCTGACTTATGCCGATAAAGTGGCCCAGTTTTGTTCGGTCATGCAGCTGGTCGGCGGAAAAGCGGTGGTGCTGGGTGAAGGAGAAGATATCAATGAAGTGATCACCCGACTGTATCCGGATGCCGGAAGGATAGCCACCTGTGTGGATGAAGTCAAGGGTCAGGCTATTACTTGTGCCACGTTCCGTCCTGACGATGTCAGCAATCCGGGTGAACTGGACGGTACAGACCTGGCAATTGTTCAGGGACGGGTAGGAATCTGTGAGAACGGAGCTGTGTGGGTGCAGCAGGACGTGGAACAGCGTGCCGTGTATTTCATTTCCGAAGCACTGGTGCTGCTGGTCGACAAAAGCCGGCTCGTGAACAATATGCACGAAGCTTATAAGTGTATTGATACCGGTTCCTGCGGATATGGAGTATTTATTTCCGGACCTTCCAAGACAGCAGATATCGAACAGGCTCTGGTTATGGGAGCACACGGGGCACGTGATGTGACCGTGATCCTGATCTGAGTATTTCTGAAAATAAAAGACGCACCGAAAGAGTCTAAAAGTTCCTTTCGGTGCGTCTTTGCATTTCCGGCGGTCATTGTTTGGCCGTCCGGCCATCAGGCTTAATGCCTTGCAAGCCCGTTCTGAGTAATCCGGTGTTCTATCGGTTGTACTTTCTGTGTAATTTCGCGGGAATTGTCTGTTTCCATGAACTGGATTCCTGCCCACCACAAAATGTTAAGCACGATAGTTCCAAGAATTAAGGTAGCAGCTGTGATTCTGGCTTCTATCTGTTTTCCGGATATCCTGTGCGGGATCATCTTGATCGATTCAAGTCTTTCCATTTCCACTAGTTCAGTTTTCTCCATGTTAAAAATCCAAATTCTTTCCTTTTCATCCTATAAATGACAGTATTCGCCCAATACTGCATGCAAGGAGTGATTTTTTTTTCATTAATTGACGTAAACAGTCTTGAAATATTTGTCGAACAGGGCTTTTGCCTCTTCCAGTTGTTCGGGAGTATTGCATTTTACGTCTTTCAGCTGATATTCCAGGTTCATGGCCTCATACTTGTGGACACCTAAGGTGTGATAGGGAAGAATTTCCACACGCTCTATCATCTGATAGTTCTTGAAATGTTCTCCCATGGCTTCGATATCCTCACGGAAATAGCTGTAGCCTTGTACCAGCACGTAGCGTAACCAGAACGGTTTTTGGTTTTCTTCCAGCCAGGCGGCAGTCTTCAGTGTCTGTTCGTTGCTTCTGGCTGTCAGCTTCCTGTGGCGGTCGTTGTTGAATTCCTTTACGTCCAGCAGGACGAGATCGGCCAGTGTGAGCAGAGTTTTGACATCTTCATTCCAGATGCTTCCGTTGGTGTCGACACAGATATGTATGCCTGCTTCTTTCAGACTGCGGAACAGGGGAATCAGCTCGCGTGCCTGGAAGGTAGGTTCTCCACCGCTGAAAGTGATTCCTCCTTTCTTTCCGAAGAAAGGTTTCTGGCTGACAGCCATTTTCAGAATTTCTTCAGGAGAAGTTTCCTTGCTTTCTCCTTTGGCATCGATCGTGTCCGGATTGGCACAGTAGAGACAGCGGAAGTTGCATCCCTGCAGGAATACTACCAGACGGATTCCCGGGCCGTCGTAAGTGCCTAATGATTCATACGAATGTACTCTGATCATGGAATTAGTTATTAGTTGTACGAATAAGTAAAGTCTGTCTTGTTTTTGTCAGAGGGGCATAGACACAAAGTCACAACGGGGATATTCCCGCTGTGTCTTCGTATCTTAAGCTATGGAAAGTCGCACCTGTCTGCCTTTTGGCAGGCAGACAGGCGCGGTAATTACATGCGTTCGTGGAAGCTGCGTGAGATAACTTCCAGCTGATGTTCGCGGCTCAGCTTGATGAAGTTTACAGCATATCCTGATACGCGGATGGTCAGCTGCGGATATTTTTCCGGATGCTCCATGGCATCTTCCAGCATTTCGCGGTTCAGTACGTTGACGTTCAGGTGATGAGCGCCCTTCACGAAGTATCCGTCCATCATGGTCACCAGGTTCTCAATACGGTTTTCCATATCAACACCGAGTGATTTCGGCACGATAGAGAACGTGTTGCTGATACCGTCCTGTGAGTCACGGTAACGAAGTTTCGCTACAGAGCTCAAGGAAGCGATGGCACCGTTCTTGTCACGTCCGTGCATCGGGTTAGCTCCCGGAGCGAAGGCTACGCCTTTGGCACGTCCGTCAGGAGTAGCACCTGTCTTCTTTCCGTACATAACGTTTGACGTAATGGTCAGGATAGACAAGGTCGGTTTGGCGTGCTTGTAAACCGGAAGTTTCTTCAGCTCTTCGTCGAAGTAGTAGATCAGATCGACAGCCAGATGGTCTACACGGTCGTCATCGTTACCGAAGCAGGGGAATTCTCCTTCGATGTCGAAGCCTTCTGTCAGGCCGATGTCGTTGCGGCGGGCAGTTACCTTTGCATATTTGATGGCAGACAGAGAGTCAACGGCAATAGACATACCGGCTACACCATAAGCCAGATTGATCACCGGATCAGTATCAACGAAGGCCATCTGTGCCTTTTCGTAATAATACTTGTCGTGCATGTAGTGGATAATATTCATAGCCTCGTTGTAAACGCGGGCCATTTCCTTCAGCACTTTCTTATAGTTGGCGAGCACTTCTTCAAAGTTCAGTACGTCGCTGCTCAATACCGGGATATCTTTTACCATCAGTGTACCGGTGTTTTCGCAACGTCCGCCGTTGATGGCAAGCAGCAGAGCCTTGGCCAGGTTACAGCGTGCACCGAAGAACTGGATATGGCGGCCGATGTCCTGATAAGATACACAGCATGCAATACCGTAGTCGTCGGAGTTACGCACTTCACGCATCAGGTCATCGTTCTCATACTGGATAGAAGAGGTGTCGATAGATACCTGTGCACAGAATCTCTTGAAGCCTTCCGGCAGTTCCGGACTCCACAGAACAGTAAGGTTCGGTTCGGGTGAAGGACCGAGGTTGTACAATGTCTGGAGGAAGCGGAAAGAAGTCTTCGTAACCTTGGTGCGTCCGTCGTTGAAGCGTCCGCCGATAGACTCAGTCACCCAAGTCGGGTCACCGGCAAAGATATCGGTATAAGCCTGCATACGCAGATGGCGTACCATACGGAGTTTGATGACAAACTGGTCGATCAGTTCCTGTGCGTGTGCTTCATCGAGCAGACCGTGTGCCATATCATATTCGATATAGATATCGAGGAAAGAAGACACATTACCCAATGACATGGCAGCACCGTCCTGTTCCTTAACGGCAGCCAGATAAGCCATATAAACCCACTGCACTGCTTCCTGGGCATTCTGTGCCGGACGGCTCAGGTCGAGTCCGTACTGTTCGCCCATGATCTTGATTTCCTTCAGGGCCTTGATCTGTTCTGCTACTTCCTCACGCAGGCGGATGCGTTCGTCGGTCATCGGACCGGTCAGGTGACGCAGGTCATCCTGCTTTGCCTCGATCAGGCGGTCAATACCATATAAAGCCAGACGGCGGTAGTCACCGATGATACGTCCGCGGGCATAGTTGTCGGGAAGTCCGGTCAGGAATCCCAGTGAACGGAATGAGCGGATTTCTTCGGTATAGGCATCGAATACACCGTCGTTATGAGTTTTACGGTAATGCGTGAAAATATCTTTGACTTTCGGATCTACTTCCATTCCGTTTTCACGGCATGCTTTTTCCACCACTTTAATACCTCCGAAAGGTTTGATGGCACGGCGTAATACTTCATCGGTTTGCAGACCTACAATGACTTCATTTTCCTTGTCAATGTATCCGGGTGCGAACGAGGTAATGGTTGAAACGGTTGACGGGTCGAGCGAGCGAACACCGTTGTTGGCGCGTTCTTCTGCCAGTGCTTCCAGACATTTGTTCCATACAGCCTTGGTGCGTTCTGTAGGGCCAGCCAGGAATGAGGCATCGCCTTCGTACGGGGTGATGTTCGTTTTTACGAAATCGGTCACGTTGATCTCATGGTTCCAACGTCCTTCTTTGAAATTTATTGCCATAGAAATATTAATTATAGAGTAAATAAGGCTTAGTTATCTAAACCGTTGCAAAGGTACTAAATTATTACATACTTCGCAATACCTATAATTAAGTATATTGTTAATTTGCAATAATTACAAAAATGCAGCAGGAGAAAAAAGGAACTTTAAAAAGGAGGTGCGGGAGAGAAGAAATAAAGGCCTCGGGCTTTTTAAAAAACGTTTCGGCGTTTAAGTGAAAAGACTTCGACGAATCAGGTAAAACGTCGAAGTCTTTTTGGACAGTCCTTTCAGGCCTGTTTTTGTTGTTTTTCCTCCTCCGGACTGATGGAACGGATGAATCGTGCGGGTACGCCGGCAACGATGGCATTGGCCGGTACGTCCTTGGTAACCACGGATCCGGCCGCAATGATGGAATTGTCGCCGATGGTGACTCCCTGCAGGATGGTTGAATTGGAACCGATCCATACGTTACGTCCCACAACGATGGGGGCGGGAAGCATGGATTGCCGTTCTTCGGGGGCAAAACCATGGTTCAGCGTGGCAAATACAACATTGTGTCCTACCAGGCAATTGTCGCCCAATGTGATACCACCCTGGTCCTGAAAGTGACAGCAGGCGTTGATAAATACGTTTTTTCCTACGGTGATGTTTTTCCCGAAATCTGTGTAGAACGGAGGAAACACCCGGAAAGAGGGATCAACCGGTTTTCCGAACAGGCGGGCAAACAAGTCTCTGACCTCGGGCATGGAATGATATGCACCGTTGAGTTCAAATGTGATGCGGCGTGCTTCGTCGCTGGCCCGGTTCATGAATTCATAGATCTCCGGTGTGTTCAGAGGCTTACGCTCTTTTACATGCTGAAGAAAAGCTTCCAGTTCCATAGACTTGCAGATTGTTTATTTGATGTTTTTTCCCATTTCATACGCTTTCTGAAGAGCTGCATTTCCTTTGATTTCACCTGCATGCCAGACTCCTCCGCAAAAGACCGTTCCACGGACTACCGGATTCTCCAGACAGTCGAGGAATCCGCTGAAGCTGGTTACAATGCGGTCCATAATTTTTTCATCGTCTTCTGCAGCCGTGGCAATGAAATAGAATTCCTTGTTTTTCATTTCCGTGTAAGGACCACAGCACCGGTCGATAAGCGTTTTCATCTGGGCACTCATGGAATAGAAATAAACCGGAGTTCCCATGACGATGACTTCTGCTTCCAGCATTTTCCGGATGACTTCTGCTGCATCATCATTTTGCGGGCAGGGTTTCTTCTGGCTGCTGCATACATCGCATCCTATGCAGGGATGAATTACTTTGTCGCGCAGGAAAATTTTTTCTACCTGATGGCCGGCATCAATGGCGCCCTGCATAAATTCGTCACAAAGTGAGTCGGAGTTGCCTTTACGGCGGGGGCTGGATGAGAGAATCAATACTTTTTTTGTCATATTCAGTGTGTATCAAGATTATTGTTTAATGTACTTACAAAGTTAGTGACTTTTTGCGGTTGGACGCGTAGACAGATTACGGATTCTATGACCACAATTACTGCTTTCTCTAAAAGCAGTCACTCCGGATGATACGGGAAATATCATCCGGAGTGAAAGGAAAAGTCAGCTGTATCCCGCCGGTCAGGAACGGAAATGGTTCAGTGCTTTTTCCACAATGTGGTGCATGTCATAATATTTATACTCGGCAAGGCGCCCTCCGAAGAAGACATTTTTTTCTTCGTCGGCCAGTGCCTTGTATTTCTGGTAAAGCGCATTGTTCCGCTCGTCGTTGACGGGGTAATAAGGTTCGCTGCCTTCCTGCCATTCTGAACTGTATTCACGCGAAATGACAGTCCTGGGGCAATCATCCACTTCAGCACCGAACATTTCGAAATGCTTGTGTTCGATCACCCGGGTGTAAGGCACTTCACGTTCTGTATAGTTGACTACGGCATTTCCCTGATAATTGCTGCAATCCTTGACTTCTGTTTCAAAATGAACGGTCCGGTATTCCAGTTTTCCGAAGCGGTACTGATAGAATTCGTCGATGGCACCGGTGAAAACAATTTGTTCTGCCTGTGCGGTCAATTCATCCCGATGTGCAAAGAAATCGCATTCCAGCCGGGTTTCAACACCGTCCAGCAGTCGCTCGATCAGTACATTGTATCCGCCGACAGGAATACCCTGGTATTTATCATTGAAATAGTTGTTGTCGAACACCAGGCGGACAGGCAGACGTTTGATGATGAATGCCGGAAGTTCCGTACATTTTCGTCCCCATTGTTTTTCGGTATATCCCTTGATCAGTGTCTCGTAGATATCTTTTCCAATGAGAAGCTGAGCTTGTTCTTCCAGATTGCGCGGCTCGGAGATACCTTGTGCTTTCATGCGGGCAATGGCTTCAGCCTTCTGTTCGTTCAGCTTGGCAACTGCTTCTGCCGGGGTTGTTACTTCCCACATCTGGTAGAATGTATTCATGTTGAACGGAAGGTTATAAAGTTTTCCCTTATAATTGGCCACGGGAGAGTTGGTGTATCGGTTGAACTCCACAATGGAATTGACGAAATCCCACACTTCCTTGTTGGAGGTATGGAAGATGTGTGCTCCGTACTTATGTACATTGATGTCTTCAATCTTTTCGCAATAAATGTTTCCTCCTAAATGCGGACGGCGGTCAATGACCAGACATTTCTTTCCCTGTTGTCTGGCTTTGTAGGCAAAGACTGCTCCGAACAGTCCTGCGCCTACGATCAGATAATCGTAATGTTTCATATCGGTTTGTTGTGATCCTATACGTTTGGAGTTTTCAATGAAGTAAAACTAACACTTATTTTTCAGAGAAACAAATATCCATTCTTTTTTAATTGACTATCTTTGCATACCTTATTTAAATATAAGTATCAGTATGAACAGGAAAATTCTTAAACCCATTAAAATTTCAGCGATTGCGGTGGGGGCGCTGATCGTTGTGTTTCTGGCGGTAGTTACCATTGCCGTCAACTTCGTATTTACCCCTTCGAGGCTGACTCCTGTAGTTTTGCGGGTGGCCAATCAGTCCATGAGTGCCAGGCTGGATATGGAAAGTGTGGAACTGACTTTCTTCTCTACTTTCCCGCGTTTCGGCCTGAAACTTACGGACGGATCATTGGTTTCGAAAGCCATTCGGGATACGTTGTGGGAGCGTACGGACTCTCTGGTATCGTTCAAGAAGTGTGTGGTTGTCATTAACCCGATAGACTATCTGAAAGATAAGAAGATCAGTTTGTATTATCTGGGCCTGGAAGATGCATCGGTATATGCTTTTAAAAATAAGGAAGGTGTTGCCAACTGGGACATTGTAGCCGCAGATACGACAGCCGTAGAAGATACGGCCGGGCAGGAACGTCCGGATATCAGTGAGATTAATATCAACCGGGTTGCGTTCAAGCGGGCAAATGTGGTGTTTGATGATCGGGACACCCGGCTGTATGCACGTGTAACGGATGCTGACCTGAACCTGAAAGCTTCGCTTCGGAAAGGACATTCTGATCTGGCTCTGGACTTTAAGAACCGGAATATAATATTCTGGCAGGATGGCCGGTTGCTCTTGCGGCGTATGGCAACGGAACTGAAAACCAACCTTGATCTGAACAGGCAGACCCGTACGCTGACTTTGAAGGATACGCGGCTTTCTGTTAACGGAGTGGCGCTGGATGTGGACGGAACGATTCGCCGGGATACGGTCAATCATGCGGCAGCAGTAGATTTGACCTATGGATTGCATGCTCCGTCGTTGGAGACTGTTCTTCGGATGATTCCGAGAAGTATTATGAAAGATACCAAGGTTGCTGCAAAAGGTGAGGTGAAGGTTGCCGGCACATTAAAGGGTTTGTACGGAAAACAACAGATGCCCGAAATAACCTTGAAAGTACAGGTAAACGATGCTTCGGCCAAATATGAAGGACTGCCATATGGTATCGACCTGCTTTCGGCAGATTTTGCTGGCTTTATTGACCTGATGAAAAAGAAACCATCCTATGCAGATCTCAAGATTTTCCGTTTTCAGGGAGCGCATACCGATATTCTGGCTGATGCAAAAATAGAGGATTTGCTGGGAGATCCTGATATTACTTTCAATACGAAGTCTTCGATAGACCTGACTTCCCTGTCGCAGGCATTTCCTTTACAGCCGGGAGTAACGTTAGGCGGAAAGGTGGATGCGGATCTGAATCTGCAGTGCCGGTTATCTGCCCTTCAGAAGCAGGATCTGGGCCGTCTGAAACTGAAAGGAAAGCTGGATATGAAGCAGATGGTGCTGAAAGATACGACGCATAACTTCTCGTTTACCGGAGATGCATCTCTGGCTTTCATCGGTAACGAGGTGCTGGGGGCGAAGATGGAGATCAATAAGATTGCTCTGACTTCCAACCAGATTAACTCGAAAATCGATAAACTGACTGCACGTATCAAGTCAACCAATCCGCAGGATACAACCCGCATTGTCGACATGGAGTGCAAACTGGAGCTGGAACAGCTGAAAGGAGAGATGACAGATTCTTTGGGAGTTTTCTGCCGCAAGACGAATGCTACCATACGCATTCAGCCGGGTAAAGTGAATCCGGCCATGCCGAAAGTGGCATTGAGCATGAAGGCTGATACACTTTTCTGCCGGATGGGAGCCATGCGGATGGGGATGGATAAAGGAGGATTTGCCATTACGGCTGAAAAAGTCCGTGATTCGGTGTGGGATCCCAAAGGTATTATCGGTTTTAACCGCCTGCGTGTGAAGACCCCCGAATTTGCATTGCCGATCATTTTCCGAAAGACTCAGGTCACAGTGGGCAACCGTTCGATCAGGCTGAAGAATGCAACCATGCGAATCGGCCGTTCCAACCTGACAGCTTCGGGAGCCGTCTATAACCTCTATGAGGCCATGAAGAAGCATACCTTATTGCGGGCTAATCTGTCGATTAACTCACGAAATCTGGATTGCAACCAGCTGATCAACTCACTGAATTTCCCGGAAGACTCACTGGCAGTAGAGACGGATACGACAGATACGGCGCCTTTGGAACTGTTTGTCATTCCGAAGAATATAGACTTCGAACTGCAGACTAACTTGAAACGGGTGAAATATGGAAAAATGGTGTTTGAAAATGTACACGGAGCCGTTGATGTCCGTAATCAGGCTGTACACCTCAAGAAGCTGACTATGCGGGGACTGGATGCAGACATTGACGCGACGCTGGTTTACCGGGCACGCCGGAAGTCAAGAGGATATGCCGGTTTTGACTTTAAGCTTCATAAGATCAATATTGGCAAGCTGGTGGATTTTATTCCGTCACTGGACACGATTGTGCCCATGCTTCGTTCTTTCCAGGGAATGGTTAATTTTGAAGCTGCAGCTGAAACTGCCCTGGATTCCAACCTGAATGTCCGTATACCGACTTTGCGCTCGGCTGTTCATATCAAGGGTGACAGTCTGGTACTGATGGATGGTGAAACGTTTGCGGAAATCTCGAAGATGCTTCGCTTCAAGAACAAGGAACGCAATGTGTTCGACAGTATTTCAGTGAACTTGACCGTGGATGATGGAAAGGTAACGGTCTATCCTTTCTTGCTGCAGATTGACCGTTATCAGGCTGCGGTAGGCGGTACGCAGGGACTGGATATGAATTTTGATTATCATATCTCTATTCTGAAATGGCCGATCCCCTTGCTCAAGATCGGTGTTAACGTGACTGGTAATGCCGCTGACCTTGACCATGTCAAGATCAAGCTGGGCAAGGCGAAGTATAAAGATGCTGTAACTCCAGTGGAGATCCGCAGAATCGACAGTACCCGAATCAATATGGGTGAGCGGATCGTCAATGATTTTCAGAAAGTAATGATCCGAGGTAATCGGAAGATGCCGGCACTGGCAGAATAAAAAAATAAACCGGACAATAATGTCCGGTTTATTTTTTTCAGATAATCTGTTTATTTCTTACTATACTTTTGCAACAGGTCTTCTGCAACCTTGTCGCCGAGTTCCTTGGCTTTCTCCAGGTTGGCCATGCCTTCCTTGTTCTTTTTCTGCTGGATTTGCGTGTATCCCAGCATCCGGTAAGCTCCTGCATTCTTCGGATCGAGGTTCAAGACCTTCTGAAGGGCGGTTACAGCCTCATCAAGCTGATTGATGCGCAGGTGAATACCTCCTTTTTCAAGCCAGTATTCTACATTCTGAGGTTCCAGTTCCACCGCCTTGTTGATATCGTTGATGGCTTGCTGGTACATGCGGCACTGCATCTCTGCATGAATACGCGTCAGATAGAATTCAGCACCAACCTGTCCCAAGACTGCATCATAAATGTCATTGTAGTCTTTTACGGCTTCCCGATGCATACCGGCTTCGGAGCGGAAGCGAGCACGTTCGTACAAGTAGGGAACCGCATCCTTTCCGTAAGGTTCATTGAATTTGGAGACTGCGCTGTCCATTAGAGCAATGATTTCTTTGATATCAGCTTTTGCCAGTTCCTTGGCCTTGGCTTCAGAGTAGAAGCTGGAAGCAGATGCCATATTTGTTTTGTTGACTGCTTCATAACTTGTAACAGCTTCCGGGTATTTCTTCATGGCGAAATAAATGTCTCCCTGCAGCTGGAGGTAAAGTCCTTCGGGAGCCAGTGCAACAGCTTCATTGATTTCCTTCAGGGCCTTGTCGAAATTCCAGTCACTGTACGGCTGTTTCTCGCCCAGGCTGAGGTTGTAGTCGTACAGCAGTTTAGCCGCGTTGTAGTGAGCTTCCTCTTTCTTGGTTGCCACATTGAACATTTCCTTCAGATCCTTTTCGGCATCTGCACCACGGCCTTCCTGAGACAGGTAGAAAGAAGCCCGGCGGAGGTAGCCTTCCATATTGTTCGGATAGCGGGAAATGAAATCGTTCAGCAGTTCCAGATAGTCTTCTCCATTGAGCTGGGATGAACTGATGTACAGGTAAACCAGTGCCTGTGACTCGTCTTCCGGAAGTCCTTTTTTGATTCCGATAGAATTCAAAGCCATGTCACTTCCGGAAAGTGCACTGATGGACAGGCCTTTTACGAAGCTGATACCGATGGCATAGCTTTCAGGACTGTCTGCTTCCGTATTCTTCTGAAGCATACCGATCACCTGACCTTCAGCGTTCATGATCGGACAGCTGACGGTTTTCTCTGTCGTCTTCATGTTCAGGGTATAATAAAGCGACTCGTTGCTGATCGTGTCTACTTTGGTGATTGTACCCGTTTGTCCTTCAACAGATTTCTGCGTGGAATAGGGAAGGAGATAGATCTGCTCTCCCGTTTTTCCTCCTTGTACTGCGGGATCAAGCGTGGCTGATTTTTTGTTTACTCCCGTTTTGAATTTGATTACATCGTACAAATCATTGGCACCCATGATGTATCTTACAGGAAGCTCTTTTCCGTCAGCCGTTACGATCACCGCATGGTCTGCTCCCTTGAACAGGGAATAGTCGGATACAGCCGTTCCTTCTTCATCGATATAGAAACCGTTTCCTGTGTTCAGAATCTTGTTGTCTTTATTGTATGTAATGACGGAGAACACGGCTTTCTTCGCTTGGTTAGCCCATTTGGGAAGGGTTTGTGCCGTTCCCGTGCAGAAAGCCAGACCGCAGGTTAGCAATAAAATAATTTTTTTCATGTTCAGTTCTATGCAAATAAGGTTAGATTATTCTTCCGGGGCGAAGCCGCGTTGCTTGACAGCTTCATAGATCAGAATACCCGCTGCCACTGAAACATTGAGAGATTCGATGCTTCCGAAAAGGGGGATTTTGATCCATTCGTCACACAAGGCCAGGTGCTCATAAGGTACGCCTGTATCTTCGGCTCCCATAATGATGCAGGTCGGTCCCTGATAATCGGCTTTGGTGTAATCATAGTCTCCTTTCTCGGTAGCAGCTACGATTTTGAATCCGCTTTCTTTCAGGAACTTGATAGTGTTTGTCAGGTTGTTCTCCCGGCAGACGGGAAGGGTATGCAAGGCTCCGGCCGAAGTCTTGATGGCGTCTGCATTTACACTGACGCTGTTCTTCGACGGAATGATGATGGCATCTACTCCTGCACATTCACACGTACGGGCAATTGCTCCGAAGTTTCGTACATCTGTCACACCGTCAAGCATGATGAGCAGCGGGTTCTTTCCCTGTTCGAACAGGAATGGAACGATGTCTTCTGTCCGCTGATAGGTGATGGGCGAAATAAAGGCAATGACTCCCTGGTGATTCTTCTTGGTAATCCGGTTGATGCGTTCCACCGGAACACGCTGTACCGGGATGAATGTATCCTTCAGTACGGCAAAGAGTTCTTTCGACAAATCACTCTGGATGTCCTTCTTCACCAATACTTTGTCAATCTCCTTTCCGGCCTGTATGGCTTCGATGACGGCTCTTACGCCGAATATCATTTCGTTCTTTTCAATCATATTAAGTTATTTATCTGTTTGGGTTATTGTTCAGTCCCAAAAGAGCCCGGGCATTGTTCAGGGCTGCTTCGGTCATGGTACTTCCGCTTAGCATGTTGGCTATTTCTCTGACACGTTCTTCATCCGTCAGTCTGCAGATATGACTGTTGGTTCCGCTTTCCGTATCTTCTTTGTATACTTTGTAATGGGCACAGCCGCGTGCTGCAATCTGTGGAAGATGCGTAATGCTGATCACCTGCCGGTTCTGGCGTCCCATGTCCTGCATGATAAGAGCCATTTTCTCGGCAATGGATCCGGATACACCGGTGTCTATTTCGTCGAAGATGATGGTCGGCAGTTTTACCGCTCCGGCTATCATGGCTTTCAGGGAAAGCATGACGCGGGCAATCTCACCGCCGGAAGCAATGGATGCCACGTTCTGAAGCGTTCCGTTCTTGTTGGCAGAAAAAAGGAACACTACGCTGTCCATGCCTTTCGCATCGGGTTCCTTGCGCCGGGTCAGCTCCACGGCAAACCGGACATTCGGCATGCCGAGCGGAATGAGGAGTGACTGCATCTTTTCTTCGATGTGGCGGGCTGAACGGGTGCGGAGTCCGGTCAGTATATCTGCCTGCCCCATTACCTTATTATACAAGGATTCTTTTTGCCGGTTCAGTTCGGCAATGTGGTCATCGAACGATGTAATGGCGTTCAGCTGTTCCCGATAGCGGTCTGTCAGCGCAATCAGTTCTTCAACCGTGTCTACGCGATGTTTCTGTTGCAGGGAATAGATGAGATTCAGCCTTTCATTGACATAGTCAAGCCGGGAAGGATTGAATTCCACTTCCTCCTGTGCATTGGCAACTTCGAGGGAGATATCCTTCAGTTCAATGTAGCAGCTGTTCAGCCGTTCTGTCCATTCCTGTGCAGGCGAGTACACCTTCGAAATGTTCTGCAACGTCTGCATACATTCCTTGATGAGCGGAAGACTTCCGCGTTCATCGTCGTTGATGGTCTGCTCTGCTTTGTAAAGCCCTGACTTGATGTCTTCCGAATGGCTGAGGGTCTCTGCTTCCTGTTCCAGCGAAGCCTGTTCACCTTCCTTCAGGTCGGCTTCTTCAAGCTGCTCCAGCTGGAAACGGATATAGTCTTCATCCTGCCGGCTCTTTTCGGCTTGTGCGATAAAGTCTTCGAGATCCCGGCACACCTTCCGGTAGTCCTGGAAAGTCTTCTGATAAGCACTTAGCTGAGCGTCGTCTTGCGCAAGAATATCCAGAATGTTCATCTGAAAACCTTCCTTGTTGAGCAGGAGATTCTGATGCTGGCTGTGCACGTCGATGAGCTTTTCTCCCAACAGTTTCATCTGCGCCAGCGAAGCCGGTGTGTCGTTAATGAAGGCGCGGCTCTTTCCATTGGCAGAAACTTCTCTTCGCAGAATGCATTCTTCCGGATCGTATTCGATGTCGTTTTCCAGAAAGAACTCTTCCATACCGTAAGAAGCAATGCGGAACCGGGCTTCGACAATGCATTTCGAAGCTCCGTTCTTGATGGCTTTTACGTCAGCTCTTTGTCCCAGCAACAGGCCGATAGCACCCAGGATGATGGATTTTCCCGCACCGGTTTCACCGGTTATCACGGAGAAACCGGACGTGAAACTGATGTCCAGCTTGTCGATTAGTGCATAGTTTTGAATGTAAATGGACTGTAACATGATGAATGGTTCAGCTATTCCCGGCTGTTCAGAGCAGGGTTACAAGTTTGTCTATAATGTCTTCGGCCACTTCCTTTTTGCTCTTCAGCGGGTAAGTGCTGGCATTCTGGCGGTCGATGATCGTTATTTTGTTGGTATCACACCGGAATCCTGCTCCTTTGTCGTTCAGGGAATTCAGAACGATGAAGTCAAGATTCTTGCGGGCCAGTTTATCCTGGGCATGGGCTACTTCGTCGTTGGTCTCAAGTGCAAAGCCTACCAGGCGCTGGTTTTCACGTTTGGACTTGCCCAGTGCAGCCGCAATGTCGTGAGTCGGTTTCAGCCGCAGCACCAGATCTTCCTTTTCACGTTTGATCTTGTGGTCGGCTGTACATTCAGGCGTAAAGTCAGCCACGGCAGCACAAAGGATTCCTGCATCGGCATCTGCATAGGCTGCAGTTGCTGCCTGATACATTTCCTCAGCACTTTCCACATTGATGCGGTGTATGTTCGGGTGGTGAACCTGAAGGCTGACCGGTCCGCTGACGAGAGTGACTTCTGCACCCCGTCCGGCGCAGACTTCTGCCAGTGCATATCCCATCTTTCCGGAAGAATAGTTGCCGATGAAACGTACCGGATCGATTTTTTCGTACGTCGGGCCGGCTGTGATCATAACCTTGCGTCCTTTCAGGTCTTCCTTGCCTGCAAAGAATCTTTCAAGAACTTCAATGATTTTTTCCGGTTCTTCCATTCGTCCTTTTCCTACGAGATGACTGGCCAGTTCCCCGGCAGCCGGTTCGATGATGTGGTTCCCGTAAGAGCGGAGAATATCGAGATTATGCTGGGTTGACGGATGGGCAAACATGTCCAGATCCATAGCCGGAGCGATGAATACCGGAGCTTTCATTGAAAGATATGTGGTGACAAGCATGTTGTCGGCAATGCCGTGAGCCATCTTTCCGATGGTAGAAGCTGTGGCAGGTGCTATGACCATGGCATCGGCCCACAGGCCCAGATCGACATGGCTGTGCCAGGTTCCGTCCCGTTGTGAAAAGAACTCACTGATGACGGGCTTGCTCGTCAGAGCCGACAGCGTGATAGAAGTAATGAATTCCTTGCCTGCCGGAGTGATGACGATCTGCACTTCCGCTCCTTTTTTGATCAGTCCCCGGGTAAGCACGGCAGCCTTGTAGGCTGCAATGCTTCCGGTGATACCTAAGACGATTTTCTTTCCTTTCATCATAATTATTTCAGCAGTCCGCTTTCACGCAGTCTGATTTTGGTTAGTACGTTCTTGGTGTTCAGGGTGAAGTCACCGTTCAGGACCCATCCGTAATAGCCCGGATCGCGTTGCAGAACTTCAGAAACAGGCATTCCCTTGTATTTGCCGAAGTTGAACACTTCCACACCTTTGTCGTCATAGACGATACGTCCTGCAAAGTCAACGTTCTTGTTGTAGCTTGAATACTCAGACAGGAAGTTGATGTCGTTTTCCAATACATCCGGATAATGGTCCAGCTGGGCTTTCAGCACTTCATAGGTTGCCCGCGTGTCGGCTTCCGCAGTGTGTGCGTCCTCCAGGTTCTTGCCGCAATAAAACTTGTAGGCAGCCGAAAGGGTACGCTGTTCCAGTTTGTGGTAGATGACTTGCACGTCAATGAATTTCCGGCGTGTCAGATCGATGTCGATGCTTGCGCGCAGGAATTCTTCTACCAGAACCGGAACGTCGAAGCGGTTGGAATTGAATCCGGCGATGTCTGCACCTTCCAGGTCGCGTGCAATGTCCTTGGCTACTTCCTTGAATGTCGGACAGTCGGCCACGTCTGCATCATAAATTCCATGAATTGCAGATGAAGCTTCGGGAATATGCATGCCCGGATTGATGCGCATGGTCTTGCTTTCCTCGTTGCCGTTTGGATAAACCTTCAGGTAGCAGATTTCGACGATGCGGTCTGTATTGATGTTCGTTCCGGTGGTTTCCAGGTCGAAGAAAACCAGCGGGTTCTTCAGATTGAGTTTCATAATCAGTGACGTTTCAATGTTTGTTTTCTTGTGTTTAGTCGTTCAGCATCATCGGCATCAGCAACATGAGCAGGTCTTCGTTTTCTTCCTGTTCTTCGGGCACGACAACACCGGCGCGTGACGGGTCTGCCAGTTCGATGATGACATTCTGTGAAGCGATGTTGTTCAGAATGTCAATCAGGAATGACGACTTGAATCCGATGCTCATGGCATTTCCGTCGTACTGGCAGATCAGGCTTTCTTCGGCAGATGTGGAGAAGTCGATATCCTGTGCCGAGATCTTCATCATGTTTTCCGACAGACTCAGCTTGATCAGGCTGCTGGCTTGTGAAGAGAAGACAGAAACACGGCGCAGGGCACTGATGAAGCTTGCGCGGTCGATAATGGCTTTATGCGGATTGTTTTGCGGAATCACAGAATTGTAGTTCGGGTATCTTCCTTCGATCAGGCGGCACACCATCCGGTAGTTTTCCAGCGTGAAAGTAGCGTTGCGGTCGTCGAAACCGATCTGCACATCGCCTTGTTCCTTGGGAAGAAGGTTCTTCAGCAGGTTGGCAGGTTTCTTCGGGAGAATGAACGCAGCCTTTTCTTCTCCGTGAGCAGCATAGGTCTTGTTGCGTACCAGCTTATGTCCGTCCGAAGCCACCAGGGTGATGTCCTCGGTTGTAATATCAAAGTAAATACCGTTCATGACGGGGCGGAGTTCATCGTCTGCCGTAGCAAAGAGGCTTCTGTTGATGCCTGTTGTCAGGATGTCTGCTCCCATGACTACCTGTACGGCGCCTTCGTTGAGCTCGGAAGCCTGCGGGTATTCGTCTGCGCTTTGTCCCATCAGACTGTATTTACCGTTCTGATACTGTACGGTAATTTCCAGATTGCTGGAGTTGATCTGAAAGCTCAGGGGCTGTTCCGGGATTTCCTTCAGTGCTTCGAGCAGTGTCTTCGACGATACAGCGAAGCGTCCGTCTTCTTCGTAGTCGCTTACTTCGATGGAAGTGGAGAGGGTTGTTTCATTGTCAGAAGCGGTCATCGACAAGGTTCCGTCCTGCAGTTCGATCAGGAAACAGTCCAGAATCGGCAGGGAGTTTTTAGAGTTGATGACACGGCTGATAGCCTGTAAGTGGCTGAATAAAGCGGTACTTGAAACAATAAACTTCATGTTTTTATTTGTTTTAAATTTCTATGTTCTTTTCGTTCACAGGTTGCTGTTTAAGGGCTTTTGACTGGCCCTATTTAACTGCCAAAGTTACGAAAAGATTGCGTATGCATCACAAAAAAACGGTCGAAAAATTAGTTTACTTCTTGAGAAAAGCGTAATTTCGTAACCAAATTTAAACGTAGAATTATGGAATTAGCAGGAAAAGTAATTGCGGTTCTCGAACCGAGGGGCGGTGTCTCCAAGAACGGGAACGAATGGAAAGTGCAGGAGTATGTCATCGAAACCCATGACCAGTATCCGCGCAGAATGTGTTTTGACGTTTTCGGTGCAGACAAGATACAGCAGTTTAATATTCAGGTGGGCGAAGAACTGAATGTATTCTTCGATATTGATGCCCGTGAATGGCAGGGACGCTGGTTCAACAGTATCCGTGCATGGAAGGTAGAGCGTGTGAATGCTGATGCACAGCAGATGCCTCCGATGGATGCACCTTTCCCGCCGCTGAATGCCGCTCCGGCAGCTCCGGTGGACTTCTCGTCTTCAGACGAAAAGGACGATCTGCCTTTCTGATCAGACTGTCGTAACGTGCTTGTATTCAAGGCAGACAGAAGATAAAAAAAGACTTCGGCGTTTTGATGAAAACGCCGAAGTCTTTTTGTTTAAACGCCGAAACGTTTTTTAAAAAGCCCGAAGCCTTCCGGAAACCGGCCGTGACAGCCGGATATCTCTTTGCCGGAAAGTTGGCTTTCTGTATCAATCGACCGCACGATTCCGGTGCGTCTTTATGAGGCTTAAAAAAGAGACAGGAGGAAAGCCGGTCTGGCTTTCCTCCTGTTTCTTTGATGGAATTTATGAGTTCATGCTCATCAGAAATTCTTCGTTGTCTTTTGTCTTTTCCAGCCGGTCCTTGACAAAGTCCATAGCTTCTATCGGGTTCATGTCTGACAGATACTTTCTCAGGATCCACATGCGGTCGAGCGTAGTCTTGTCGAGCAGCAGGTCGTCGCGTCTTGTGCTGGAAGCAACGATGTTTACAGCCGGGAAGATACGCTTGTTGCTCAGGTTTCGGTCGAGCTGGAGCTCCATGTTACCTGTACCCTTGAACTCTTCGAAGATTACTTCGTCCATCTTCGAACCGGTGTCGATCAGGGCGGTAGCGATAATGGTCAGTGAACCTCCGCCTTCAATGTTGCGGGCAGCACCGAAGAAGCGTTTGGGTTTGTGCAGTGCATTGGCGTCCACACCACCGGAAAGAACCTTGCCGGAAGCCGGAGATACAGTGTTGTATGCACGGGCCAGACGGGTGATAGAGTCGAGGAAGATGACAACATCGTGACCGCATTCTACCAGTCTCTTGGCTTTTTCCAATACGATTCCGGCGATCTTCACGTGGCGTTCTGCCGGTTCGTCGAAGGTAGAAGCGATGACTTCTGCGTTGACGCTGCGTGCCATGTCGGTTACTTCTTCCGGACGTTCGTCGATGAGCAGCATGATCATGTAGACTTCCGGATGATTGGCTGCAATGGCGTTGGCAATGTCCTTCATCAGGATGGTCTTACCGGTTTTGGGCTGTGCCACGATAAGCGCACGCTGTCCTTTACCGATAGGAGCGAACAGGTCTACGACACGTGCCGAGAGATTGTCGTCGTATCCTTTGCAGAGTTTGAACTTTTCGTCGGGGAAAAGCGGAGTCAGGTGATCAAACGGAACGCGGTCGCGGATGAGGCTCGGGTCGAGTCCGTTGATTTTGGATACTTTCACCAGCGGGAAATATTTTTCTCCTTCCTTGGGCGGGCGGATGGTTCCGTCTACTACGTCACCGGTCTTCAGTCCGAAGAGTTTGATCTGTGACTGTGAAACGTAAATATCATCCGGTGAAGAAAGGTAGTTGTAGTCGGATGAACGGAGGAATCCATATCCGTCAGGCATGATTTCAAGAACGCCTGTACCTTTCAATATATCATCAAATTCATAAGGCTTTTCTGCCGGTTTTTCCGGTTGCTGGGGTGCGGCCTGCTGGTTGGTGGAAGGGTTGTTGGAAGGAGTTGCCGCTGCAGGCTGGTTATTATTGTTGTTTTGCGCCTGGTTCTTGTTGTTGAACCGGTTGTTCTGGCGTTGTTGGCGGTTCTGGAATTTATTGTTTTTATTTTCCTTGGTCGGCGCTGCAGGAGCTTCCACTTTGGTTGCTTCAAATTTACCGAGCAGTTCTGACGGCAATTCAAATTTTTCAGAGGGAAGGTCTTCGATAGGAATAAAATCGCTGTTGTTGCTCAGGTCGAGTGCCGGAAGTTCCATGTCATCGTCAGCAACGGGAACCGGAATGCTTTTGGTTTCTTCTTCTGCTTGTGTGGCTTGTGCTTCTTTGATCAGGGTTGATTTGTTTTTGCTTCCCGGTTTTCTGCCGCGTTTTGCTTTGGGCTTTTCTTCCGTGGCCTCTGCCGCCGGAGCCTGGTTTTCTGCTGGACTTTCTGCAGGAGCAGCGGGAGCTGTCTGTGGAAGTTCGTCTTTGAACAATGGGGCAGGAGCGGGTAATGCCGGGGTGTTTGCTTCCAGTTTCTGTGCTTTGTCTTTGGTTGCGGTGTACACCTTATCGCCTTCTTTCTTTACGCTGATGCGTGATCTTTTACGAGGCTGGCCTTCTTTCTTCTCTTCCCCTGATTTAGCCGAGGCTGCTTTCTTTGTGGCACCGACAATGGCCTGTTCGTCCAGGATCCGGTAGACTAAGTCTTCTTTGCGGAGGGATTCGGTTTTAGTCAGACCCAACTCTTTGGCAATCTGTTGCAACTCGGATAAATCCTTGTCATTTAGTTGAATGATATTATACATAAGTATCGTGTAATGAATTTATAGGTAGCCAGCTTACGCGTATCAGCATGACTTGGACATGCTTCACAGGGCTTCTGTGCGGATTTACGCTTCAAAGGCTACTGATTAAAATGATAGTTTTAATTCTTTGTTTGATAAAAATTGTTGGAGTATACAGCATAAATGTGCTTGTGTAAGCGTCGTTATGCTTTTACGAGGACAAATATACGCGTTTTTTGTGAAATAGAATAACTCTTGGCCATTTTTTTTGTGCTTCTGTCGTTTGATTGAAAGAAATGTGTTACTTTAGCCGTTGAAAGTTTTATTTATAAATAATAATTAAAAACATGAAGAAAGTTATTTTTACAGAAAAGGCTCCGGCTGCCATCGGACCTTACAGCCAGGCTATCGAAGCTAACGGAATGGTGTTCCTGTCCGGACAGATCCCTGTAGATCCTGCTACGGGAGAGTTCGTTGAGGGAGGTATTACCGAACAGACAACTCAGGTGTTCGAAAACATCAAGAACGTATTGGCTGAAGCAGGACTGACCACTGCTAATATCGTGAAAACAACTGTTTTCCTGGCTGATATGTCCCTGTTTGCTGAAATGAATGCCGTGTATGCCAAATATTTCGACGGTGAATGCCCGGCTCGTTCTGCAATTGCCGTAAAAGGCCTGCCGAAAGGAGCTCTGGTAGAAATCGAGAGCATTGCGGTAAGATAACAACCGTATTTCTGCCTGTAGTCTTTTCGGCAACGTAACCGGTCGGGGATTGTACGAGAGACTGCAGGCGGATTTTTTTAGGGGTTGAAGAGTTGTTGTTTTGAATTAAGTATATATGAAACTGGACAAGACGCTGTTTAATACAGTGAACAAATGGAAACTGGCAACATGCCTTTTGGCTATTCTGACAGTTCTGGGCTCTTCCTTATATATATATCGGCTGGAGCCGTTTTCTTCGGGGATAGAAATATCCAATGAACTGGGAGGGAATATCTTCCCGGTAACGCTGCTCTCTACGGCAACGACTGATGCTAATCTGATTGTTCCTGCGGATACCAATTATCTGGGCAATCCGAAATCGTGTATTGCCGTTCGCGTGAAGAACGAGCATGCCAACAGTAAGCTTCGTGTGGAAGTGGCCGAAACTCCTTTCTTTGCATATTCGGTATCGGAATTCATTCTTCCGGAGTCGGGAAAGGAATATTGGGTGTTTCCGGACATAATCTGGAACTACGATGCCCTTCGGGAAAACGAACAGGCCGTACCGGTGACGGTTTCAGTGAAAGCCGAACTGAACAGACGTGCCCTGCGGGGAGGAGTACATACATTTTCAGTGCGAAGCATCAATGAATGTTTGTTGGGCTATATTGACAGCCGGATGAAGTTTCACGACACGGGACAGTTTTTTGCAGCTTATGTGAATGAAGACAATCCTCAAATAGACCGTCTTCTTCGTGAAGCGCTTGATTCCCGTATCGTGAACCGTTTCTGGGGATATCAGAGCAAGAGTGTCGATCTGGTAGACAAGCAGGTATATGCTTTGTGGTATGTGTTGCAGAAGCGTGGGTTTAAGTACAGTTCCATCAGCAACAGCAGTCTTTCGTCGAACGTTGTCTTTACGCAGCGTGTCCGTACTTTTGACGATGCGCTGCTCTCGGCACAGATCAACTGCGTGGACGGCAGTGTGCTTTTCGCTTCATTGCTGAAAGCCATCAACCTGAATCCGGTATTGGTGCGTGTGCCCGGACATATGTTTGTCGGGTATTACACGGATGCATCTCACCGGAATATTCATTTTCTGGAGACGTCTATGATCGGTGATGTCAACCTGGATGACTTCTTCCCGGAAGAGAAACTGGACTCCACCATGATGGGCAAGTCGCAGGAGAGTGTTTCCCGGCTGCTGTTCGAGAAGTCGAAAGAATATGCTACACGCATCTATAAGGAAAATGAGAAACTGATCCATTCGGGTAAGGTGAACTATATGTTTCTGGAAATAGACAAGGTGACCCGTGCTTATGTACAGCCTGTCGGAAAATAATGTTTTATGAAACTGATTTATTTATATCATAGCGGATTTGCCCTGCTGGGTGATGACTTTACACTGATTTTTGACTACTGGAAGGATTCGGAGTCGGATGGAGACGGTATTCTCCATCGGGAACTTCTGAAGCGTCCGGGCCGTATGTATGTGTTTGCGAGTCATGCCCATGCGGATCATTTCAATCCGGAAGTTCTTTCCTGGCACCTTCAGCGTCCGGACATTGTGTATCTGCTTTCGCAGGATATTCAGGCCCTGCATGAAGCGGAACAGGCGGAGGCGGTGTGGCTGAAGCAGGGAGATTCTTATTCGGACGAGCGCTTGTCGGTACATGCCTTTGGCTCGACGGATGTGGGAATCTCTTTTCTGGTGGAAGTGGATGGCCGGAAAATCTTTCATGCCGGCGATCTGAACAACTGGCACTGGATGGATGAATGTGAAGAAACTGAATGGAGAGGCTATGAGCATGCCTTTCTTCAGGAACTGCAGTTGATCCGGAAGTATACTGAAACTGTGGACGTAGCGATGTTTCCTGTCGATCCGCGTCTGGGAAAAGAATACATGCGGGGGCCGCAACAGTTTGTGGAAATGATAAAAACTTTTATCTTTGTACCGATGCATTTTGATGAGGCTTATGCCAGAGCTGCGGCTTTTCGTCCGTTGGCAGAAGCGGAAGGTGCACGGATGATTGCGCTGGAACGGCGCGGTCAGTGTGAAGAAATTGAATGTGAAACTCTGATTTAAAAAGATTATAGCGATGAATATAAAAGGAAGATTTGACCACTTTAATATCAATGTGACAGACCTGGAACGCAGTATCAAATTTTATGAAACGGCTCTGGGATTGCACGAGTCTCACCGCAAACGGGCGGAAGACGGTTCTTTTGTTCTGGTTTATATGACCGACGGTTGCAGCGGATTTATGCTGGAGCTGACCTGGCTGCGTGATCATTCCGAACCGTATGAACTGGGTGAAAACGAGAGTCATCTCTGCCTGCGTGTAGACGGTGATTACGAGGAAGTGCGTAAGTTCCACAAGGAAATGGGTTGCGTCTGCTTCGAGAACGAGCAGATGGGACTTTATTTCATCAACGATCCGGATGATTACTGGATTGAAATTCTTCCGGCAAAATAAGTCGGAAAAACTTCTGCGTGAATCATAAAATATTGTTCTGAACATTCAAAATAGATTGCATTATGAAATACATTTCTCCGGGTTCCTGGTTTTCTTTGGAATATCCGAACGACTGGCGTGAGTTTGAAGATGAGGAAGACAGCTTCCTTTTTTATAATCCTGAAAAATGGAATGGAAATTTCCGGATATCCGCTTATCGGGGAAAATCCGCAAAATATGCTCAGGACTGTATGGCGGACGAACTTCAGCAGAATCAGTCTGCCCGACGTGAGCAGGCAGGTCCCTGGGCATGTGTATATTCGGCAGAAACATTTCAGGAGAACGGTGCCTGGTATACGTCGCATATCTGGCTGACAGGCAAGGGAACTATCTCTGTGGAATGCTCTTTTACGGTACCTAAAGGGGAAAGTCCCCGTATGGCAGAAGACATTATCCGTTCGCTGAAGGTACGTGAGGAAAATGAACCTTTGTGGAAAGAGGTGATTCCGGTGCGTGCGCTTGAAATCAGTGTGATCAATGAATGTTACGATTGGGCGGTGTCTACGATCAAGAAACAGCTGACTAAAGATTTTACGGCCATGAAGCAGGACGTGGAAAGTATTCAGCGTTTGCTGGACAGCGGCCGTTTCAATAAAGGACAGCGGGCTGCCTGGGAAAGTTTTGGTATTGCTTTCGGAACCATCCTGGTCAATGAGATGGATGGAATGGAATGGGTTACGGTCATTGACGGAAAGAAAGAGTATCCGGCATTGCGTTTCGGAGATTCTTCCGTAATGGTTTATCCGCTTTCACTCATCTGGGATTATGTGAAGAACGGAAAACCGTGTGACCTGAAGGCTGAATATGCCCGCATTGAATCGGAAGTAGAAAAAGTGTTGAATGACTGATTCCGGAAAATAGGCCGTTCAGGTATCTGGAAAATACAGGAATGGCAGCATTTACCCTGAATTTTTTGAATAGAATAAATGACGCCTTATTTACAAGTAGAAAAATTAACGAAATCGTTCGGTGATCTGGTTTTGTTTCAACAGATTTCATTCGGTATTGCGGAAGGACAGCGTATCGGACTGATCGCCAAGAATGGTTCCGGCAAGACAACTTTGCTGAATATCCTTTCCGGAAAAGAAGGCTATGACGAAGGAAAGATCACCTTCCGGCGGGATCTGCGGGTAGGTTATCTGGAGCAGAGCCCTGTTTATCCGGGAGAACTGACCGTGCTGGAAGCCTGCTTCTATCACGGTACTCCTGTGGTGCAGCTGATCAAGGAATACGAAAGCTGCATGGAGACTCCGGGACATCCGGGACTGGAAGACTTGCTGGACCGGATGGAACATGAGAAAGCATGGGATTATGAACGCCGGGCCAAGCAGATCCTTTCGCAGCTGAAGATACGTGACTTTAATCAGCAGGTCAAGTATCTCTCGGGGGGACAGTTGAAGCGTGTGGCACTGGCCAATGTCTTGATTACCGAACCTGACCTGTTGATTCTGGATGAGCCGACCAACCATCTGGATCTGGATATGACGGAGTGGCTGGAAGAGTTTCTGAACCATGAGAAGGTCAGTCTGCTGATGGTTACTCATGACCGTTACTTCCTCGACCGTGTCTGCTCTGAAATTATCGAGATCGATAACCGGCAGATCTATTCCTACAAGGGAAATTACAGCTATTATCTGGAAAAGAGGCAGGAACGCATTGATGCAACGAATGCGGAAATTGCCCGGGCCAACAATCTTTACCGGACGGAACTGGAATGGATGCGTCGGATGCCGCAGGCCCGCGGGCATAAAGCCCGTTACCGGGAAGAGGCTTTTTATGACCTGGAGAAGGTGGCAAAGCAGCGGGTTTATGACCAGAACGTCAAGCTGGATGTCAAGGCTTCCTATATCGGTTCAAAGATTTTTGAAGCAGATCATCTTTACAAGAGTTTCGGCGATCTGAAGATCCTGAATGATTTCTCCTACATCTTTTCCCGCTATGAGAAGATGGGTATTGTGGGAAATAACGGAACGGGAAAATCTACGTTCATCAAGATTCTGATTGGCATTGAGAAGCCGGACAGCGGTACGCTTGATATCGGTGAGACGGTACGGTTCGGTTATTATTCGCAGGAAGGACTTCAGTTTGATGAACAGATGAAAGTGATCGATGTGATTACAGATATTGCAGAGGTCATTGAGCTGGGCAACGGCAAGAAGCTGACTGCCTCGCAATTTTTGCAACATTTCCTGTTTACTCCCGAAACACAGCATAACTATGTTTACAAACTGAGTGGCGGGGAACGCCGTCGGTTGTATCTTTGTACGGTGTTGATGCGTAATCCGAATTTCCTGATTCTGGACGAGCCTACCAACGACCTGGATATCGTTACCCTGCAGGTGCTTGAAGAATATCTGCAAAGCTTCAAGGGATGCGTGATTGTGGTGAGCCACGACCGTTATTTCATGGATAAGGTGGTCGACCATTTGCTGGTGTTCCGCGGACAGGGAGATATCCGTGATTTCCCGGGCAACTATTCTGATTATCGGGACTGGAAGCGAGAGAAGGAAGTTCACGAGAAACAGGCAGCCAAGCCTCAGGAAGACAAGACGAAGAAAGTCCGTCTGAACGACAAGCGTAAACTTACCTTCAAGGAAAGAAAGGAAATGGAACAGCTTGAAGCGGACATTGCTTCTCTGGAGACAGAAAAGAAAGAGGTGGAGGACGCTTTGTGCAGCGGAACTCTGGATGTGGAGAAACTGACGGAATACTCCAAACGTCTGCCTCTGATCAATGAAGAGCTGGAAGAGAAAACAATGCGCTGGCTTGAGTTGAGCGAAATTGAAGGATAAAGACAAGAAACTTTTCAGGAAAGGATTTCAGTGGAACGAACGGGTTGATCCGTTCCGGAAGCTGAAATCCTTTTTTTATTTTATTGAAGTGAATGTAAGAACCGGTGCAGGCCGTTTTTTCTTAAGGACAGAATGGAAATGTTAAGGAAAGTGTTTTTAACTGTCTGAATCAGAAAGGAATGAAAAAAATATTGTAACTTTGCGCCCGTTATTTTTCAAGAAATTATCTTATGCGTCGAATCATCTTATCTGCTTTTTTCTTTTTTCTTCCCGGAATGTTGTTTCGGGCAGGCGATCCTTTGCGCGATGCGGAACGCAATGACCTGAAAACTGTTGTGGAAGCTGATGCATCAGTCAGTCTTTACCAGGCAATGGGACTGGAGGGAATAGTGAGTCAGGAAGCTTTCCGGCAGGCAGTGGCCGGATATAAAAAGATCAAGGACAGGAAGCGGGATGTGCTGACGCTCATTGATTTTTCCAAGCCTTCGACCGAGAAACGCCTGTTTGTCTTCGACATGAAAAAGCAAAAGTTACTGTTTGCATCGGTTGTTTCTCACGGAAAGAACAGTGGAGAAAACTATGCGACTTCCTTTTCCAATGAATATGGCTCCTATAAGAGTTCCCTGGGCTTTTATCTGACCGGAACTACTTATCAGGGAAAAAACGGTTATTCTCTTATCCTGGATGGACTGGAGAAAGGTGTCAATGACAAAGCCCGGGAGCGGGCCATCGTGATGCATGGAGCAGCGTATGCCGATCCTGCTGTTGCCAGCAGGGGCGGAAGACTGGGACGGAGTTTCGGCTGTCCGGCTGTTCCCCAGAAGCTTTCCCGTCCCATTATTGATGCCATCAAGGGAGGAAGTGTGATGTTCATCTATGCAGGAACTCCGGATTATCTGGCACAGAGTTCTATTTTGAACGACAACGGTTTGATGTAAACCGATAATAAACGAATCCGACCAGATCGGCCAGTGCCCAGCCGATGGGGATGGACCACCAGATGCCTTTTACTCCGATTGCCGGAATGGCTGCCAGAATGTAGGCCAGTGCTACGCGCGTACCCAGTGAGAATATGGTCAGAACCACCGACATTCCCGGCATACGTACAGCCCGGTAATATCCGTACAGAAGGAACAGATAGCCGATTCCCAGATAGAAACTTCCTTCAATATACAGGTAGTCCATGCCGATGCGGATAATCTCTTCTTCCTGAGCCGAAACAAAAAGCTGCATCAGAGGTCGGGCAGCTCCTGTGATAAGAACGGAAAGCAGCAGGCAGAAGATGGTGGTGACAAGAACGGCACTGCGGATTCCTTTCCGGATACGTTCGGTTTTCCCGGCTCCGAAATTCTGCGCAATGAAGGTAGAAAAAGCATTTCCGAAATCCTGTACGGGCATATAAGCAAACGAATCTATTTTAACGGCAGTGGCAAAGGCAGCCATTACTCCTGTACCAAAACTGTTGACAAGTCCCTGTACCATCAGAATTCCCAGGTTCATGATGGACTGCTGGATGCAGGTCAGTGAAGAGAACGACAGAATCTCACGCAGGCTTTTCCGGTCGTAATGCAAATCTGATCTTTGCAGGCGGAAAAACGGGAAATGGTGTAGGGTATAAAAGCAAAGCCCGATGGCTGCAACGTACTGTGAAGCGACAGTGGCTACGGCAACCCCCGTTACTCCCCATTGAAATCCCAGAATAAAAAGGAAGTCCAGTCCGATATTGAGCACCACGGAAACAGCCAGAAAGAGCAGGGGAACCACAGAGTTTCCTACGGCTCTCAGCAGGTAGGCATAGTAATTGTAGAGGAAGGTTCCGGGTAATCCCAGGAATATGACGATCAGATAATCATACATGACTTCTTCCAGTTCAGGTGGAGTCTGTAAGAGTCGGATGATAGGATGGATGCCCAGTATCACCAGGATATTGATCAATAAAGTAATTCCTCCGATCAGAAAAAGGGAAGTCAGCAGGCTTTGTTTGATTCCTGCATAGTTTTTGCCGCCAAACTGCAGGGAGACAACCGCCCCGCCTCCCATACACAGGCCGATAAAGATGGAGGTAAGGAAGACCATGAGGGTATAGGCAGAGCCGACTGCGGCAAGAGCCTGGGCTCCCAGGAAGCGTCCGACAATCAGGGTATCTGCAATGTTATAGCATTGCTGGAGCAGATTGCCGAGCATGAGCGGAAAGGCAAAGCGGAGCATACTTCCGGTGATGCTGCCGCTGGTCAGGGAATGAGAGGATGGATGAAAGTTCATGAAGGCAGGTTGTTTTGTGGTAAGATAATGGTAAACTTGCTGCCTTTCCCTGGTTGCGACTGTACCTGGATGCGTCCGTTATGAAGGGTGATGATCTGTTTGCAGAGACTGAGACCGATGCCCGATCCGGAGGGCTTGGTGGTGAAGAAGGGTACAAAGATCCGTTCGGTTACTTCAGGAAGCATTCCTTCTCCATTATCGGAAACAACCAGCGATATGCCTTCTCTGACGGGCTGGGCACTGATCTCCACGCTTGCGTCCGGCGTATGGATGCAGGCTTCGGAAGCATTCTTCAGCAGGTTGATGAAGATTTGTTCCATCTGAGTCCGGTCGGCCAGGAAGGTGAGGCCGGAAGGTGCTGTGAAGTGAAAGAGGGGAGAAGGGTAGAGCCGCCGCAGGTCGTCGAAGAAGGCCTGAACCGAGATCTGTTCCCTGACGGGAGGAGCAATCCGAGTCAGTTTGCGATAGTTTTCCACGAATTCCAGCAGTCCCTTGCTGCGGCGGTGAATGACTTCCAGTCCTTTCTGTATATGCGTTCGGGTACGTTCGTCGTGTGGATTCTCCCGGCTTCTCTCGCTCAAAGTCTCAGCCAGTGAGATGATGGGGGTGATGGAATTCATAATCTCGTGGGTCAGTACCCGGATCAGTTTCTGCCAGGCTTCCATTTCCGTATGTTCCAGGGCTGAATGGATATTCTTCAGGCTGATGATCCACCGTTCTCTTCCTTGCAGGTGGATGACGGAAGAGGCAATGGCCAGATCCATCGGAAGATCCTGAATGGTCAGGTGTGCCACCTGTTGTTTTTTTCTCAATGCTTCCAGCACCTGTCCGGGAAGTTGTTTATGTTCTCCCAGCAGAGGACGGGCGGCCTTGTTCATCCACTCTGCACGTCCCTGATGATCCGTCACGATGACAGCCGTGTCTACTTTGTCCAGCAGGTTCTCGTAATATTGAAGTTTCACTTCCTCATCCAGCATGCGGTTGCGGATTCCTTTCAACACTTCCGACAGATCATTGGCCAGTTCCTGCATAGCCCGGTCGCTGAAAGACGGGGAGGCAGTCTGGCTGAAATCGTTCCGTTTCATGCATTCCACGATACGCTGTATCATGGAAGTCTGCCGCATCTGAATGCGATAGAGGCTGAAGCTGGTACCCACCGTCAGCAGAACGGCGGTAATGCTGCAGAACCACATTTCGTGAAGGAAGGCCAGCAGGGCACATGCCGTCAGCAGAACAATACCGGCAATGTGCGTTGTCAGGCAGAAAAGGTAGCGTTTCATAATCCCAGTTTTTCCAGTTTCCGATAAAGTGTATAACGTGTGATTCCCAGAAGTTCGGCCGCACGGCTCATGTTTCCTCCGCTTGCCCGGAGTGCCCTTTCCACTGTACGGCGTTCCACTTTTTCCAGATTCAGTTCTTCATCCTCGTCTTCCTTACGGCTTTTATCCGTGGCAGGGAAGAAAAAATCATCCGGACGAAGCTGGTTGTTTTCACTCAGAATGACAGCCCGTTCCAGTGTATGTTGCAGTTCGCGGACATTTCCCGGCCAGGAGTAGCGCATAAGTTTAGCTTTGGCTTCACGGGTCAGCCCCCGTATCTCTTTCTTGTATTTCCGGTTATATCCGTTCAGGAAATGTTCGGCCAGCAGGAGTATATCCTCTCCGCGTTCACGCAACGGAGGAATATGCAGTTCGATGGTATTGATGCGGTAAAGCAAATCCTGCCGGAACTTTCCTTCCTCTACCAGTTCTCTCAGATTTGCATTGGTGGCACAGATCAACCGGACATTGATATCTATGGGACTGACTGCGCCCAGACGGGTGATGCACCGCTTCTCGATAGCTGTCAGAAGCTTGGCTTGCATGGCCAGTGGCAGGTTTCCGATCTCATCCAGGAAAAGTGTTCCTCCCGAAGCCACTTCCATTCGTCCGGGCTTGGCCTTGCGGGCATCCGTGAAAGCACCTTTCTCATAACCGAAGAGCTCACTCTCAAACAACTGTTCGGGTATACTTCCCAGGTCAATGGTGATGAAGGCATCTCCTGACCGGGGTGAAAAGTGTTTCAGCAGGCGGGCAACCAGATCTTTCCCCGTTCCGTTTTCTCCCAGGATCAGAATGTTGGCGTCAGTGTCCGACAATTTATAGATGGTTTCCTTGACTTTCGACATAGCCGGTGAGTTACCGATCAGTTCGGGAATGGTCTCATCGCCTTTCAGGGCACTCACCTGTTCCTGCAGACGCCCGACTTCCTTGCGGGACAGACTCAGCTGAATGGCCGAAGAAAGGGTTGCCAGCAATTTTTCCTTTTCCCAGGGTTTGGAGATAAAATCAGTCGCTCCTGCCTTGATGGCTCTGACGGCTTTGTCCGTATCTGAATACGCCGTCATGAAGATGACCACAGCCTGCGGATCCAGATGCTGGATCTGTTCCAGGCAATCAAATCCCTCTTGTCCGCTGATGGCATCGCGCCGGAAATTCATATCCAGCAGAACAACATCGGGATGAAAGGTCGTCATGAAATGTTCGATGCGGGAGGGCTGTGTGGTTACTTTAATTTTTTCTACATAAGGTTCCAGCAGCAGGTTGAGCGCAAAGAGCACGTCCTCGTTGTCGTCAATAATCAGTATTTTTCCTTTTTGTTCCATGTGTTGTAGGTTTTCCTTCGCAAAGTTACATTTTATTTTCATGTGTTGTATGTGCGTATTCGCACCAAATTTGTGCGTATCCGCACACCTTTTTGAAAGCGTATTTTATGAAACTTTCTGTATTTTAGTTAATTATCGTTGTGGCACGGTTTTCGCAGTTCTATTTTATGAAAATGTATGTAAAAGTATACTGTATGAAGAATTATTGGATCGTTTTACTGATTTGTTGCCCGCTTGTACTGATGGGGCAGGAACGGCAGGTGCTGACCTTGCAGGAATCCATCCGGATTGCACAGGAACATTCACCTGAAGCACAGGCAGCCCGTCATACCTATCGGGCAGCTTATTGGAGCTACCGTTCGTTTCGCGCCAATTATCTTCCTTCGGTGAACCTGAGTTCTTCTCCTTATCTTAACCGGCAGATCAATAAGGTAACCCAGCCTGACGGAACGGAGCTTTACCTTCGTCAGAACCAGCTGATCACCGATCTCAATCTGGAGATCAACCAGAATATCTGGTTTACGGGAGGAAGTCTGTTTCTGTCGGCCTTGGCGCAGCGTATGGATGAGCTGGAAGGAAAAACAACAGCGTATAACACACAGCCGTTCACTATCGGCTACCAGCAGTCTCTGTTTGGGTACAACTCCCTGAAATGGGACCGGCGTATTGAGCCTCTCCGCTTCCGGGAAGCCAAGAAGACTTATGCGGAAACACTGGAACTGATTGCCTCAAAAACCAGTGAACTGTTTTTCGATCTGGCTACGGCACAGGCCAATCTGGATATTGCCCGGTCAAATTATGCATCGGCAGATACCTTGTACCGGTATGCCCGCGGACGTTATGACATCGGTAACATTACGGAAAATGAAATGCTTCAGCTTGAGGTCAACAAGCTGAATGAGGAGACCAATGTCATGAAAGCTCAGATTGAAGTGGAAGACGCTATGCTGACTTTCCGTTCTTTTCTGGGCATACGTGGTGACGAAAAGCTGCAGGTGATTCCGGAGGACAGCGTTGCAGAGTTTGAGGTATCGCTGGATGAAGCCTTGAAGCAGGCCTATGAGCATAGTCCCGAAATAGACTCCTATGAACGGAAGAAACTGGAAAGCCGCAGTCAGCTGGCTTCGGCAAGGGCCAATGCCGGACTTAAAGCCGACCTGTATCTGCGGTTCGGTTTATCGCAGACTGCTGAACGGTTCAACGAATCTTTCCGGGATCCCCTGGATCAGCAATACGTCAGTCTGACCTTATCTCTGCCGATTCTTGACTGGGGACGCGGACGGGGTAAAGTGCGTGTTGCGAAGTCAAACGTGGAACTGGTCAACACACAAGTCGGGCAAGCTGTTACAGACTTTGAACTCAATGTACGGAAGATGGTCCGGCAGTTTAATCTGCAGGCTTATCAGGTACGTGTGGCATCCAAGACAGACCAGACCGCCTGGCGGCGCTATGAAGTGGCACGCCGGATGTACCTGATGGGCAAATCGACTGTACTTGACCTGAATGCAGCCACAACGGAAAAAGATACGGCACGGCGAAACTACATTGCAGCCTTGAGGAACTATTGGACCTTATATTATGGCCTGCGCAGCATGACACAGTACGATTTCCAACGCAAATTGCCGTTGGCCGAGTGTCTCCCTGAAATTTAAAAACCTGCATTAAATGAAAAACGACTATGGATATTAAACTGGAAAAAAAAGCATGGTACATCCGTTACCGTTATTACCTGGCCGGAGGCGGACTGGCAGTAGCAGGTCTGGTGTATGTCATTGTGCTGGCGCTCTCTCCGCACCGGCTGCGGATTGATGCCGAAAATGTACGTATGGAAGAGGTGAAACACACCGATTTCCTGGAATATGTAGATGTGGAAGGAGTGGTACAGCCCATACTGACCTTGCTGGTCAATACGCGGGAGGCAGGAAATGTAGAGCGTATTGTAGCCGAAGAAGGCAGTCTGATGAAACAGGGCGATACGATTCTGATCCTGTCGAATGCCCACCTGATGCACGATATCGAGGATCAGCGGGACGAATGGGAAAAGCAGCGCATCTCTTATCAGGAGAAAGCTCTGGAGATGGAGCAGAAGACTTTAACTCTCCGTCAGCAGTCTCTTCAGGCGGCTTATGATCTGAACAAGCTGAAGAAAAATTTTGAACTGGAGAAAGAAGAATATGCCATGGGTATCCGGAGTAAGGCCCAGCTAGAGGTGTCGGAAGATGAATTCCGTTACAAGACCGAGTCAACCCGCCTGCAGATGGAAAGTCTGCGAAGCGATTCAGCCATGACCGTAATCCGGAAAGAACTGCTTCGCAACGACCGGGAAAGGGAATACAAGAAACTGGAACGTTCGTTGAAGCGGATGGAAGATCTGGTGGTTCGTGCTCCGCTCGACGGTCAGCTGAGTTTCGTCAAGGTGACTCCCGGCCAGCAGGTTGCTGAAGGAGAAAATATTGCGGAAGTAAAGGTGCTGGATCAGTTCAAGATCCACACGTCGCTGAGTGAATACTATATTGACCGGGTGACGACCGGACTTCCCGCCACCATTATCTGGCAAGACAAGAAATATCCGCTGAAAGTGAGCAAGGTGGTTCCTGAAGTCAAGGACCGCACCTTTGAGGTTGATCTGGTATTTACCGGAGAGATGCCCGACAATGTCCGGCTGGGGAAAAGCTTCCGGGTACAGATCGAGCTGGGACAACCTGAACAGGCCGTCGTTATTCCTAGGGGAAATTTTTATCAGCAGACCGGCGGACAATGGATTTACAAGCTGAACAAAGACAAGACACGCGCCGTGAAAGTACCGGTTGTCATCGGCCGTCAGAATCCCTTGCAATATGAAATTACCGAAGGTTTACAGCCCGGAGATTGGGTTATTACGACAGGATATGATACCTTTGGCGACGCAGAAGAACTGGAAGTGAAATAAACGATAAAAATAAATTGAGAAACTCATGAAAACATTTCAATATGCAATGCGCTTTTTACTGCGCGCACGTTCTTACACCTTGATTAATCTGCTGGGACTGGCATTCAGCCTGGCCTGCTGTATTGTGCTGCTCCGTTACATTCACCGCGAATATACGGTTGATGTGCATTGTGTGGATCGGGACGAAGTCTATGCAGTCCGGGTAGATATGGAGGGCAATTCATACTGGGGAGCTTATTCAGTCTATCAGGACAGTATCCTGATTGCTCCGGAGCTGATTGATGTAACTTGTCGCTTCACTCCGCTGGACAATGATTATCTGATCAGCGACGGTCACCGTTACTCTTGTGCGGCATTGGCTACGGACAGTACCTTTTTCCGCCTGTTTTCTTTCCGTACGGTGCAGGGAGAGCAAGACCTGAACGATCCTTCATCGGTTATACTGACCGAGGGTTATGCACACAGACTGTTCGGCAAAGAGAATCCCATTGGCAAAACCATCCGTTATTCCAATGGAAAGGATTTTGTGGTCAAGGGAGTGATTGCCAAGCCCGAGAACAAGGCCTGGCTGAATTTTGATCTTCTCTTGCCTGACACTCCTTCTAATCACTGGGAGCGGATGCCGCTTGAACTTTATCGTTTCGTAGCAGGGGCAGACATGGACCAGATTAACCGCATTGGAAGTTATCCTCGCCGGGTCAATCCGCACTGGCCGGATGATACGCGTATGTACACCTTCAGTCTGGTTCCCCTGAAAGAATGCTATTGGTCTGGACTGAAAACAACGGAGGAGGGGCATATTTATGTCTGGGGCGACCGGGCGCAGCTTCGTATCTTTATCAGTCTCTGTGTACTTCTGTTGCTGACAGGCATTCTGAACTTTATCAATCTTTATTTGATCTTTATGCTCAAGCGTACCCATGAGTACGGCATACGCAGGGTGTTCGGTGCAGGAAAATTCCGGATGTTTTCCCATATTTTTGTGGAGAACCTGCTGCTGTCGGCTTTTGCCGTCCTGCTTGCCTGGGGACTGATTGAACTTACCCGGATACCGGTGGAACACTTCTTTGGGTTCAGTTTTCCCTATACGGCATTCGACTGGCAGCTTTCTCTGGCCCTGCTGTTTCTTTTGCCTTTGGTGGCTTCTCTTTATCCTTATTTCCGTTTTACCCGTATCCAGCCTTCTGTCAGCATACGTTCTGTCAGTACAGGCAACCGTTCGGTACGTGCACGTATGTTTCTGCTGTTCCTGCAATATACAGTAACCTTTCTGCTGGTTGTCATAGCCATCTATTTCAACCGCCAGCTTGATCTGATGCTGCACACGGATCCCGGATACCGGACGGAGAATATTCTGGTGGCCAGTCTTGTACACGAGTCAAAGGATTATTCTTCCTATCCTGATAAGGAAAGTATCGAGGTCCGCAGGAACCGGGTCCGTCAGATTGATGCCATGGTGGGAGAATGTCCGGATATTGACTGCTGGATGGTGGATTATTCCTGCCTGGCTCCGAGTGACTATGGAACCAATTTCATCGGAAAGGACGGTCGCAAGGCTTTTCTGCATATATGGTATGCCAGTCCTGTTTTCTTCCGGCTTTATGATCTTCATGTTGTGGAGGGAAGTCTTCCTTCGCTGACTGGAGATGAGGGAAATGAGGATTATTACGTTGTCAACCGGGCCGGCCTGAAGGCTCTTGGATATGATTCCTGCCAGGGGGCTTATGTCATAGCAGAATCTGACCAGCAAAGAGGCAGCAATCCGAAGCTGCATCCCATTGTGGCAGTCATTGATGATTACTACGACGGACATATCAGTACCGGCGTACGTCCGATGATATTTCAGGTCATGAAACGCTCTTCAGGTGATATCTACAGCATCTCTTTCCGTCCGGGACGTCTGCCGGCAGTGCTGGATTACCTGAAGAAAGTGGAGCGTGAAGCATATGGTATGGAAGAATTTGAGTATATACTTTTTTCCGACAAGGTAAAACAGATGTATGCAGCCGACCGCCAGCTGGCTGTTCTTTACAGTGCATTTGCTTTCATGGCCATTGTGGTTTCCTGCCTGGGACTGTTCGGTATCTCGTTGTTCGACATTCGCCAGCGTTATCGTGAAATAGCGATCCGTAAGGTACATGGAGCACGTCTGTCGGATCTTTACCGTCTGTTGCTCCGGAAATATCTGCTGATTCTGGGCGGAGCATTTCTGATATCCATTCCTTTGTCAGGATATGTTATCCATCTGTACACCCTCGATATGGTGGTCAAGGCTTCACTGAATGCCGGTATTTTCCTGCTGGCTTTGCTTGTGGTCGGCCTGATTTCCATCGGAACCTTGCTCTGGCAAGTCCGTAAGGCAACCCGCATCAGTCCGGCAAATGTAATGAGAAGTGAATAGAATGAAAACTAGAAAAAAGAAGTATTATGATCAGACACTATTTGAAGGTTGCCATGCGCAATCTGTGGAAATATAAGACACAACATTTGATTTCTTTAGCAGGAGTGGGAGTAGCCTTGCTGTGTTTCAGCATTTGCCTTTACCTGGTCCGCTATGTCTACGATCTCGATCATTGTTTTGAGAATTATGACCGGATTGCTGAGCTGAGCCTTTATGAGGAAAATGACAAGGGGGTGTCAATGTCTACACCTGTCACTCTTGCCGAGGAACTGCGTCTGAAGAAGCAGGACGGGATTGAAGCCTTCTGTGTGGTTGACCATCCCTATAGGGATCGGCCTTTCAATGTGGAGGTGAAAGACGGTAAACAGCTGCCTTACACTTTCAATGTGGCAGAGACGGATTCATCCTTTTTTCAGGTGCTGGCTCCCCAGGTTTTGTGCGGTTCGGCTGCCGTTGCCAAGGTGACACCAAACTCACTGGTCGTGACTGAAAGCATGGCACGACGGGTATATGGTGATATCCGTCAGGCAATCGGAAAGCAGCTGGTGATGACCCGCCGGCTGTCCACTTCGCCCGATTCCACTCCCCGTACCGGCGGCATAGTCTATACCGTACAGGCGGTCATTGCGGATATTCCGATGAACAACAGCATTTCTTTTCTGAGCCGTCTGGATATGTTTAGCTTGAACGATTCAGAAGGAATCATACAGAGCGATGCCCGTTATTCGGTCATCGGTTCGCAAACGTTTGCCCTGCTTCGGGAAGGAGTAACGCCGCAAGACCTGAATGAACAATTCCGCAGGAGCAAGGTGACTCACCATTATTTTGACAGGGACTACAATGTGGCCGTTTATCCGATGGGAGCCAGACTTCTGGAGAAAGGTGCTCTTCCGGTAATAGCTCTGGTGACAGGCATAGCCGGAATGCTGATTCTGTTGGTGGCTTTGCTTAATTTCTATCATCTGATGGTCGGATCTTTCCTGACCCGTGTCCGTGAGTTCTGTATCCGGCAGATGACAGGAGCTACTGCTTCCGGACTTTTTCTTCAGTTGTTTGTACAATCGGCTTTGCTGATATTGCTGGCAGGACTGTTGACTTGCATCTGTATTGAAGTCATGGATCCCTGGCTGCAAATGGAAGTGACAGACATATCCTTACAGATTGATTCCATTGAGCTGATGAAACAGACCTTTGAATATCTGGCAGGTCTGCTGGCTGTTTCTGCTCTGGTCTGCCTGTTTGTTGTGTGGAAGGTACGCCGTATTTCTGTACATGCCGGAGTGGTCAGCGGTGTGCGTCGGAGTGGAAAAAGGCGGTTGCGGAATATGTTGCTGGGCATACAGCTGTTTATCTGCTGGGTATTCATTTCGCTGGCAGCCGCTCTTTACCTGCAATCGGATATGACAGGACGCACTTTGTTCAACACACTGACCATCCGGGAAAAAGAACAGATTCTGAGTGTTCCGATGGATTTCTCCTTTATGAATGCGGCCCAGAAGAAAGATCTGATCCATCAGTTTGAAGTTCTTCCGGGAGTAATGGAGGTACTTCCTTCGGATGTCAACTATCTGAAAGGCATGTCGAGTACGGGTATGTTTACGGAGAAAGGCAACAGGGACAGTTATGTAGCTGTAAATGTCATGCGCATTACGTCGGGTTTCTTCCACTTCATGCACATTCCGATGTTGTCGGGACAATCAGTCCGCGAGCCTGCAGATCTGGTGGCAGATGAAGCATTGTCCAAACGGATCGGAAAGGAAGTTCTGGGAAAACCACTTTATAATTTTGATGAAACGCCCTATCTGGTCAAGGGAGTCTGTCAGACTTTTGTAACCAATGTATACCGCGAGAGCGAAGGATTTATTTTTATGCTGACCGATTTTGATGATTATTGCGGACATTGTTATGTGAAGTGTAAGGACGGACAGGCTGAAGCCGTACGTGAGGGAATCCGGACGATCCTGAAGAAGAATCTGCCGGAAAGTGTGGAAGTCCGGATCGGGACCTTTATGGATGACATAAGTGAATCGCAGGTACTGGAATTCAAGTTGCGTGGGGTTATTCTGTTCTTCTCGGTGGTTGCTCTGGTTATTTCACTGCTGGGAGTCTATTCGGCTGTGACCATTGATACGGAATCTCGCCGGAAGGAAATGGCTATCCGTAAGATCAACGGAGCCGGTGTACGGCAGATCGTAATGCTCTTCGCGCGTTTCTATATCATTCTGCTGGCTTTGACAGCTGTACTGGGATTTGCGCTGGTGGAATTCCTGTTGCGTGCACTCAGCGGCATGTATACGGTTTTCTTCCATCACGGGGCAGGGTTCTATCTTTGTATTTTCCTGCTGGTTTCCCTGTTTGTCGCCATCACGGTAGCCTTCCGCATCTGGCAGGTTTCACGGGTCAATCCGGCTGAAGAGATTAAACGGGAGTGACGGAGCGGGCAGACGATCCGGGCTCAATGAGCAGACGAATCGCGTGTTTCATCAGTACGAAACTTGAGTTCCACCAGGTCGAAACAACAGTTCCACCAGGACGAAATAAAAGTTCCACTAAGATGAAATAAAAGTTCCACCTAGTCGAAACAAAAGTTTCATCTGGTCGAAACAACAGTTTTGTCAGGACGATACAGGCAAAACCTTTGCAGAAAGTCTCCGGATCGTTTGTAGAAGTAAGCTCCTTCATGCATTCTGTTGAAAGAAACGGAAGAAATATGAAAGAAACAAATTATATAAGAACGAATCAAATTATGTTAAGATGATATTACACTATTTGAAAGTAGCTCTGCGCAATCTGAGAAAAAACAAGACACAACATTTGATTTCAGCTTTGTGTCTGGCCATCGGGATTCTGACTTTCTCGTTCATGCTGTGTTTTGTGTATACAGTGGGTGAGGAAGAAGAATATATCGGAGGTGAACGGGCTATGAGGCTGATGATCAGTAAAAAGGATTTTGCCGGTGATGTTCCCTGCGTGGAGGAAGATTTCCGGGCACTGAAAAGTCAGACGTCCGGTATGCTGGAAGGTTGGGCCGTTTTCTCTTATGAGGCTGAAATGGAGGTGGAAGTGGTGGAAAAGGACGGGCGCGAAACGCCGTACAAGGTAACTTATAAAGTTGCGACTCCTGCTACTTTCCCTTTCTGGAAACTGCCTCTGCTTTACGGTTCCCGTCTGCCGGAACGGGAAGATGAAATCATTGTTTCCACTTCCTTTGCCCGCCGGATGGCCGGCAGTGAGAATCCTGTCGGACGGATTGTCCGGCTGGCTTCGCTGACTCCGGCAAATGGTATTACGGATTATCGCATCGTGAATGTGGTGGCAGAGAAAGAGAAAGGCGGTTCTCCGAGAACGGAATGCTGGTTCCCTCTGGAGATGAAGCCGAAGACCTGGCTGCAGATGTATGCCCTGAGTAAAGAGGGAGTTTCTTCAGAGTCGTTGGAGAAATATCTGGCAGGAGTCAGCTGGGTACGTGGAGATGGAACGATGATCGTAGAAGCCAGTTCGCTCAAGGAAATGGCAGAAAACCGGAATACGGATCTGGTTCAGTTTTTCCTGCTCTTCATTTCTTCGCTGATTCTGGTATCGGGACTGATCAATTTCCTGAAATTTACTTTCCAGCAGTTTTATGTCCGTCAGCGGGAACTGGCGCTGCGTAAATGTGTCGGTTCTGGTTCAAAAGGCCTTTTTCTGTTGTTGTTTTTTGAAGTATTTATCATGCTGACCATAGCCTGGTTTCTTTCCTTGCTGATGGGAGAGGTGGTAATGCCGCTGGCCCGTACCTGGCTTCCTGCAGAACACATTTTCTGGTTGTCTGCTTCGGCGGTCTATCGTCTGCACATCCTTGTTTATCTCGGAACTTTGTTGCTTTGTATTCCTCTGTTGCTGATTCCGGTGTGGCGGGTCCGTAAGGTCAGTCTGATCCGTCTGATTCCTGTCACCGGCGGAAAACATGTTTTCCGTTCCCTGATGATCGGCATTCAGCTTGTAGTGTGCATCTTTTTCCTGGGAGCTATGATGGTGGTTCATTTGTCTTATGCCGAACTCTTCGGAAAGACGTATGCCCCTCTGAGTCCTGCTGAAGAAGAACGGTGTCTTTCCCTTTCGGTGAATTCGGGACGTATGCGCCAGAACTGGGATGAGATTCGTTCCGGACTGACCGCCCTGCCGGGTATTGAACGTCTGGTTACACTGGGTGATGAAACTTTGGACAGAAATCAGTTCTCTTATCTGTATACATCTTATGAAAAGGCAGACCATTCAAAGGTGAGTGTTACCGTAGCTCAGGGAGATCCGGCTTATTTTGATTTCTTCCGTATTCCGATGAACGGGAAGCCGATGGAGGCCGACACTGAAGGATATGTTTATATCTGTCAATCCTTTTCAGATCTGTTGCAGACTGAACAGACGGATGGAACAGTGGTACTTGACGGGAGAAGCTATCGGATTGCAGGAGTATATCCGGATCTCTACAAACAGGTAATTCTGGATGGACAGGCCAACCTTTCCGTGTTTTTCCCTTCCTCGCAGGCAGCTTCCTGCCTGTTGAAGATTGCACCCGGAAACGATGTTGATCAGGTGACGGAACAAGTCATTGCGTTGTGTCGCCGGTATGTTCCGGAGACATTACCGCTGGAGATTCACAGGCTGACGGATGTCCGGCAGACACAAGCTGCTACAATCGGGATGATGAAATCTTCCATGGGAGTGTTGGCGCTCATCTGTGTTCTGCTGGTTGTCCTGAGTGTATATTCTTCGGTTACAATGGATGCGGAAGCACGAAGAAAAGAAGTTGCCATACGCAAGATTAACGGAGCTTCTCCCCGGGATATCGGTATATTATTTGCACGCGGTTATGTCGTAATCTTTCTGGTTGCTTTCGTTGTGACTTATCCGGTGCTGAGGCTTGCTATGATTCAGACATTGAGTGATTCCGGTCTGCAGTCCATTTACGGTTGGGGATGGGGAGTGTGTCTGTTTTTTGTAATCGCCTGCCTGATCGGAATGACTGCCTGCTGGCAGATCCTCCGGATTATGTGGTTGAATCCGGTAGAAGAAATCAAGAGAGAGTGAAGCTGGATGGATATGGGACAGCGCAGGTACAAAAGAAATTTGTGAGTGAGATAATCCTTCAGAAGGATTGGAAAAAAGATTATTATTGGTTTTTAGATATTCAATTAAGATGATGATTAAGACAGTAAATTTACAGAAGGTATTCCGCACGGATGAGGTGGAAACCTGGGCATTGAACAATGTGAACATTGAAATTCAGGAAGGTGAGTTTGTGGCTATTATGGGACCGTCCGGTTGCGGCAAGTCTACTTTGCTCAACATTCTAGGTCTGCTGGACAATCCGACAGGAGGAGAATACCGCCTGAACGGGGAGGATGTTTCAACGTATACCGAAGCGCAGCGTACGGCTTTGCGCAAGGGAGTAATCGGATTTGTATTCCAGAGTTTCAATCTGATTGACGAACTGAATGTGTATGAAAACATTGAGTTGCCGTTGTTGTATATGGGTGTTTCGGCCTCTGAGCGCAAACGCAGGGTAGAAGATGCCATGAACCGGATGGCCATTGCACACCGGGTGAAACATTTCCCCCAGCAGTTGTCGGGCGGACAACAGCAGCGTGTGGCAATAGCCCGTGCCGTAGTGACTAATCCCAAGCTGATTCTGGCCGATGAGCCTACGGGTAATCTGGATTCCAAGAACGGTAAGGAAGTGATGGATCTGCTGACCGAACTCAACAAGGAAGGAACCACCATCGTGATGGTAACCCACTCTCAGCATGATGCCGGCTATGCCGATCGCGTCATAAATCTGTTCGACGGTCAGGTCGTGACGGATGTGACCCTATAAGCTCAATGGCCGTGAAAGTCTGTCAGCAAGGTTCCCGGATTCCCGGTCTGACCTTGTTGACAGACTTTTTGCCGGGAGTAAACAAGATAACAGTTTCATTTTGTTTTTATCAATCGAATGAGTACCTTTGAATCGTCTTTGAAAAACAGGCTCTATCAATGTAATCTAATCATTTAAGCATATGAAAAAACAACGGATTCTGCTCGTCGGGATTATTTCTGTAGGGGTTATAGCCCTGCTTATTCTTTTCGGATGGCTTTTCCGGAAACCTTTGTACCGGCTCAGTCTGGGAGATATTGATGCACGTTATCGTTCGGCCATGCTGGCTTATCAGGAGCACCGTTATGCGGATGCCCGCAAGGAACTTGCCCCGCTGGCCCGCCTGGATACGGCAAAATGTGCCCAGTTCCTGCTGGGAGACCTGCTGTACCGGGGTGAAGGAGGACCGGCAGATCTTCCGGAAGCCTTGAATCTTTTTCTGATGGCTGCCCGTCAGGAGCACGTCGATGCGCAGGCCAATGCCGGTTTTATGTATACGTATGGACTGGGTACCCGTCAGGATTTCGGAGAAGCCATGGACTGGCTTTACCGGGCAGCTCTCCGGGGAAATCCGAAAGCTCAGCTGGGAATGGGGAATCTTTATAAGAACGGCTGGGGACCTGTACGCAATGAACAGGCTGCTCTCAACTGGTATCGCCAGGCCGCGGCTCACGGCAATTCGGATGCCATGAACAACATCGGATACATGTACCGGAACGGACTGGGGGTACCTCGTAATTATGAAGAAGCCCTGTTCTGGTTTCAGAAGGCGGCTAATCTGGGAAATTCTTCCGCACAGTATAACATCGGTAATCTGTATTGCTGGGGCAAGGGGGTAGATAAAGACATTGTTCAGGGAGCCCGATGGATGCTTAAATCGGCTCTTCAGGAAAATGCTCCTGCCCAATATAACCTTGCGAGAATGTACCAGTGGGGAAAAGGAGTGGAAAAGAATCAGGAAGAAGCAATGAAGTGGTATCGCCGGGCTGCGGCTCAGGGACACGAAAAAGCCATGCTGGCATTGGCCAGACTGGAGAAGAATGAAACCGTCGAAGAGCGGGATTCCACATTTATGCCCGATGAAGGCTGGCCGGAATGAGTTTCCGGCCTCGGGCCGTCTTTGGAAGGCGGCCTTTATTTGTTTTCCATATCTTTCAGATGGATCTCAAGTGCCTTGACGGAAATATGGATTTCCCAGATGGATATTCCCAAGGAAGCGATGAGCAGCAGGAGAGCCAGTCCGAAGATATATGCTGAGAGGTCGTGCAGACCGATGTAGATCAGAAACATGGCGACAACGCAGAAAAACAGACTTGAGATACCCAGTACCTGCATGCTGCGTGTCAGATAAAGGCGTTTGCGCAGGTTGTCAATCTGAGCCGCTGTGATCTCAGAATGATTTTGAAGATATTGTTCTTTCAGGGTACGCACCAGCTGGGCATATGAAAGAAACCGGTTGGTATAGGCCAGCAGGATCAGAGATACGGCTGAGAAAAGCAGGGTAGGCGTCGTAAGATTCAGTTCGTCCATTATTCATCAGTTTAGAATTTGCAGACAAAGATACACAGATTCGTCCGTACCTTTCGTATTATTCCGGGAAAAAGTATAAGTTTGCATCATGTTTAGACAAGAAGTTTTCCGATGGATTGAAGAACGGCACTTATTGCTTTCGGGCGAGAGAGTGCTGGTGGCACTGAGCGGGGGAGCTGACTCGGTGGCTTTGTTGTGTGTGTTGCAGGAGCTGGGGTACAGGCTGGAGGCTGCCCATTGCAATTTTCATTTGCGGGGAGAAGAGTCCGACCGTGACGAACGGTTTGTCCGTCAATTATGCGAGAGAAGGCAGATACCTCTTCATGTGATTCATTTCTCTACCGGAGCATATGCTGCTTCCCGGAAGATTTCCATCGAAATGGCAGCCCGGGAACTCCGTTACCGCTGGTTTGAAGAGTTGCGGGATCAGGGCGGTTTCCGTGTGGTAGCCGTAGCACATCATCGGGATGACAGTGTGGAAACGCTGTTGCTGAACTTGACCCGCGGCACGGGAATCAACGGGCTTCGGGGAATCAGACTGGTCAATGGAACGGTTGTCCGGCCTTTGCTGGGGGTAAGTCGGGAAGCCATTCTGACTTATCTGGATCGGCTGGGACAGCCTTATGTAACGGACAGTACCAATCTGGAAGATGCTTATGCACGCAATAAAATCCGTCTGAATGTGCTTCCGGCTTTGCGTGAAATCAACCCTTCGGTTGCTGAATCGATCGCCGAAACGGCTTCCCGTCTGGATGATGTGGCAGAGATTTACCGGCATGCCATGCAGGAAGCCTGTTGTCGGGTTTGTCCGGACGGAAAACGGATCTCCATTCCGGCTCTGCTGAAGGAAGTGGCGCCCCAGGCGGTTTTGTTCGAGCTGTTGCACGGGAAAGGATTCAATGCATCCCAGATCAGGGATATCCTGCGTAGCCTTTCCGGTGAATCCGGACGTTTGTTTCAGGGGGCAGGATGGACTTTGTTGCGCGACCGTAAATATCTGTTTCTCCGGTCAGATGCGGAGAAAAGTATCTTGTCTGTCCTTCAGGAACGGATCGTTCCGGTAGAAGATCTTCCCGTGTTGCCGCGCGAGAAGGAAGTGGCGTGTCTGGATGCCGACCGGATTACGTGGCCGCTGGAACTGAGAGTGTGGAGTTCCGGAGACCGTTTCATTCCGTTGGGCATGCAGAATTATAAGAAAGTGCGCGACTATCTGCGTGACCGGAAAATGTCTCTTTTTGAGAAAGAAAAGCAACAGGTGGTGGTTTCAGGCGGGGAGATTGTCTGGCTGGTCAATGAACGCATCGACCAGCGTTTCCGGGTAACCGGGCAAACGCGCCGGGTGCTGTTGCTTCAGGTTCGTGAGGAACGCTCTGAAGAAACATCTAACGATTTGATTCCTTAAATTTTAGTACGGATGTATAATCTCTTAGGATTCAGTCGGGAAAAACTGCCTTTTTGTGTTAAAAGATATTAAGAAGAACAGCCGTTTGTATCAGATTAGCGGATTTGTATTACATTTGGGCATGTTTAATATATTAACATCTGAATTATGAACGAATTAATTGCTAAAATTAAAGAACTGAGCAATAGCTTGCTGGAAGATGCAGCTTTGCAGGCAGAAAAAGGAAACAAGGCAGCTGGAACACGTGCACGTAAGGCTTCTTTGGAACTGGAAAAAGTGTTGAAAGAATTTAGAAAAGTTTCTTTGGAAGAATCAAAAAAATAAGACTTTGTCCAACGCTTTAAAGTGAGGACTGCATCGTTTCCGGTATCATACCGGTTGTGATGCAGTCTTTATTATATGTATATGCCGGCATTGTTTTTCTGAATATGGGAATGAACAGAAAGGTTTTCTTCGGATATGTAAGCGGAGTAGTCCTCGGAATAGGACTGCTTCTGTCCTCGTGCGGCAAAGCCGGCGGCCGTGAGAATCATTCGGCAGAGGCCGATTCACTGAACACGCTTTCCTATGAACTAAGGTATAAAGATCTGACCGCTTCTGCCCGGGCGGCAGGAAAAGCCTATTCCTTTGCCGAAGGACATCCCGCCCAACGTGCAGAAGCCTTGAACAATATGGCTTTCTGTGCCTTTATGCGGATGGACTTTGAACAGGCTTCGCGATTATATCGCAGGGCGGAAGTGGCAAGCGAGAATGAAGTGGAGGCTTTGATTGCTGATGTGGGCATGATGAGAGTCTGCCAGCGTACTTCCCTGAACAAGGAATTTTATGATTATCGCAACAATGCTCTGCGAAGGATCAGGCGGATCCGGGAATACGATGAGGCACTGGCGGATGAGCGGCTGAACCGCCGGTTCAATTATGCACTTTCGGAATTTTATATCGTTTCAGGTGTGTATTATTATTACCTCCAGCAGGATGAGGCGGCACTTCGTTCCATTCAGGCCATTTCGGAAGAATCGTTGAAGGCTGATACCTCCCAATGGTTGTATTATGTGTATATGCGCGGTTCAGGGGGAATGTATGAGGCACCGACTCCCGATGAAGTGACTTTGGGTGAATTTGAATGTCTGGTACAGTGCTTGCAGGTCAGCCGGATGAAAGACTATATTTATTTCGAGGCAAATTCGCTTCAGGCCATGGCTGAATTGCTTTGCATGAGGAGGAACCGTACCTTACTGGAGGCCAAAAGTCCCGGTCTGTTGAGGCTGGTCAATGAGGATGACCTGCCTGTGGACAGCCTTCCGTTGCGCTATGCGGAGGAGGCTTTGCGCCTTTTCAAGCAATATGGTGACTGGTATCAGATTTCGGGAGCGTACCGGACGCTGGCCACCTGCTATAACTTTGCCGGAATGCCGGACAAGGCTTTGCCGATGCTGGCGGAAGCTCTGGAGTTCGTCAACCGGCATCATGAAAAATATTATCATTGTGCCGATACGACGGACCGTCTGCACACCTATGTGCCTTTTTCTTCGGAATGCATCGAACTGAAATGGATCAATGATGAAGGTATCAAGACGGTACCGGAATGGATTGCCCGGCTGAGGGAGCAGTTAAGCCGGACGTATGCGGCCATGGACCGCAAACCGGAATCGGACTATAACCGGAACATTTATCTGGACATATTGGATTATGCGCGTCAGGACAAGGAACTGGAGAGCCGGTATGCCGTTCTGGAACGTGAATCGAAGCAATTGAATGTACTTCTGGCCCTGGTGGTTGCCGGTTTGTTGCTCCTCGTTGTCTGTTTTATTTTCCTGAACCGCCGGTGGCGTAAACGGAATACGGCTTATCTGTCTGAATTGCGTATGGTACTGGATCTTTGTCACCGGATTACCGGTGGTGTTCCGGTGAAGGCACAGGGAATCGGAGAAGTGACGGAGGTGCTCCGGCAGATACTGAAAGAGGGACTGTCCGGCATCTTTCCTGTGGATGAGGTTTCCATTCTGTTGAATCAGAAGGAAGAAGACGAGGATGAGGAAATGTTCAAAGAAGAGTCTTCCGGAGATGTGACGGAAGCTTCCGGAGAAAACAAGATCATGCTGGATTTTGATCTGGTTCCGCTCGGAAAGAATGAGTCGGTCGGCAAGCTCTTGCTGGTACTTCCCCAGAAGCTCCGTAAGGAAGAGCAGGCACTGGTCCGTCTGCTTTTGCCTTATCTCGGCTGGACACTGGAAAACGGACTGAATCTGGTTTCGCTGGAAGACGAGCGCAGGCGGTTGGACAAGGAACGGTATATTCACGAGCAGCATCTGGTGGAGAACAAGCGGAGAAATGAACTCAAGAAGGCCTGTCTGTCGATCGTGACGGGGATCTTGCCGTACATTGACCGGGTATCCAATGAGGTGCATAAGTTGCAATCGGCTTCCTATACCCGTGAGGAAGAAGTGAAGCGGGGAAAATTCCGTTACATTGACGAACTGATTGTCCGTATCAATGAATATAATGAGATTCTTGCCCGCTGGATCAAGATGCGTCAGGGAGCTCTGAGTCTGAATATAGAGAATTTTGCCTTGAATGAGCTGTTCCTCATGATCAGCAAAGGCCGCCGTACGTTTGAAATGAAACGTCAGGAACTGATCGTGCACGAAACCGGTGCCGTGGTGAAGGCGGATAAGGCACTGACGCTCTTCATGGTCAATACCTTGACCGAAAATGCCCGTAAATATACGCAGGAAGGAGGGCGCATTGAGGTGTCGGCAACGGAAACGGACACGTATGTGGAGATCTCCGTGACGGATAACGGTCCGGGACTTTCGAAGGAAGATGTCAGCCTGATTCAGGATGAAAAAGTCTACGATTCCGGACAGATCGGTCTGGCTACGGCCGCTGATGCCGGAGAACTCAAGAAACAGAAAGGACACGGCTTCGGCCTGATGAATTGCCGGGGAATCATTGAGAAATACCGGAAGACGAGTCCGGTGTTCGAAGTCTGTCTTTTCCGGGTGGAAAGTTCTCCTGGCAAGGGAAGCCGCTTTTATTTCCGGTTACCCCGGGGTGTCAGAAGAATGCTGGGAATGTGTTTGCTGGTTCTCATGCCTTTCCTGGGAGGAGGATGTATGCATTCCGCTCCGGTGGATGAAAGACAAGCTGTTCCGGACAGTATTGCCGGATATGACAGCCTGTTGCGGGTAGCCAATGACTATGCGAATATGGTTTATGAATGCAATGTCCGGGGAGCCTATTGGGAGGCACTTTCTCTGGCGGACAGTGCCTTGCATTATATGAATCTTCATTATCGGACCTATTCCGGAAAGAAGGTTCCTCTGCTCCGTCTCTATACTTCCGAGGGGGGAGATGAACGCGACTGGCTGGCCGGACGTTTCGATACGGACTACTTTATTTTGCTGGATGTGCGCAATGAAGCGGCCGTAGCATCCCTGGCCGTCAAGGATTTCCGTTGTTACCGGTATAACAATACGATTTATACGGCTCTGTACAAGCAGCTCACCAAAGATACTTCTCTCGAGCAATATTGCATTCAGATGCAGCAATCGGCCGGTAACAAATGGATTGCACTGACCTTGTTCATCCTGCTGGTGGCAGGATGTGGAGTGGTATACTATGTGCTTTATTTCCGGAGACGTTTGCATTACCGCTACAAGATGGAACAGGTCTTTACGGTGAATGAGGCAATATTTGCCCGGTCGGTCATTCACTCCGAGGCGTTGGACGAGATTCCCCAGCGGCTGGTGGATGGAGTCTTCAACGAAATCTGTGAACTGGTTTCCGTGGAGGGACTGGCTCTGGCGGTATATGATGAGGAATCGCATATCCTGAACTATGCCTTCTACCGGGGCGAGGGCGATGAGGTGGTCCGGGAACGTATGGCACGCTGTTTTGAAAAGCAGGTGCAGATGTGGAACGACGTGACGGGGTGGACCTTGCTTCCTTTGTGGGTAGAGATTGGCGGAGAACGGCATTGCATGGGTGTGCTGGCTCTGAAAATGATCCGTTGCGATAACCGGGAAGAAGATCCGTTACTGGTGGAACTGGTAGCCGGATATCTGGCCGTGGCCTTGCATACGACGGTGGTACAGGTCGGCCGGAAGTATCATGATATAGAACTGGCTCAGGATGAATCCAACCGGGTTGCGTATGAAGAGAATATGCTTCATGTGCAGAATATGGTGCTGGACAATTGCCTTTCTACCATCAAGCATGAGACGATTTATTATCCGAACCGCATCCAGCAGATTGTGAACCGCCTGAACACAGATAAGGGTATCACTGAAGCGGAAGAAAGAAAACAGATTACCACCGTGGCAGAACTGGTGGATTATTATAAGGATATATTTACCCTGTTAAGTTCATGTGCTTCCCGACAACTGGAAGAAATCACTTTCCGGCGTTCAGAAGTACCGGTGGAACGTCTGGCCGGTTTTACGCGGAAGTATGTGGAAAAGGCCGTACGCAAGCTGGCCTTCAGGGTGGAACTGGAAGCAGAAGCTGAGCCGGTGTCGGTGACGGGTGATGAAATCCTGCTTCGTTTCCTGCTGGAAAATCTCGTGGATGAGTCGCTCCGGTATGCTCAGGAGGGAAAGCTGGAACTGAAGATCCGGAAAGAAGGCGAGTTTGTACGTTTCGACTTTATAGACCGTCGGCGCAATTTCACTCAGGAAGTGCTGAACGGTTTGTTCTATCCCGATCTGGCACGCATGTGTCCGTCGGCTTCGTCTGAGGTATTGGCCGGCACGGAATATCTGGTATGCAAGCAAATTATCCGCGATCACGATGAGTTTGCCGGGCGGAGAGGATGCCGTATCAATGCCATGCCGGCTGAAGGCGGAGGCTTTTCGGTCTGGTTCACCTTGCCCCTGAAACGTACGGAATAGGAAGGTGGAAAAGGATGAAGAGTGAAAGAACTTAAAACCGGGACTGAAAGAAGATAAAAATGGAGAAGGGGAGAATGTATCTTCGGATTATCCGTTAACTTTGCGGAAGTAAGGAAAAACTTAAAGATAAAAATGGAAAAGTTTAAAGTTATTATTGTGGAAGATGTGAAGCTGGAACTGAAAGGAACAGAAGAAATCTTCCGTCACGAAATACCCAATGCCGAGGTGATCGGTACGGCCATGACCGAGGCTGAATTCTGGGAGCTGCTTCAGCAACAGACTCCTGATCTGGTTCTCTTGGATCTGGGACTGGGCGGATCGACCACCATCGGAGTGGACATCTGTGCCCGCCTGCACCGTGAGCGTCCGGAACTGAAAGTGCTGATCTTTACCGGCGAAGTGCTTAACGAAAAGTTGTGGGTAGATGCACTGGAGGCCGGAGCCGACGGTATCATCCTGAAGACCGGGGAATTGCTGACTGCTACGGATGTACAGGCGGTGATGGACGGCAAGAAGCTTGTCTTCAATTATCCGATTCTGGAGAAGATTGTGGAACGTTTCAAACAAAGTGTGCTGGCCGGTCAGCGCAGACAGGAGACAATTATCAATTATGATATAGACGAATACGACGAACGTCTTCTGCGCCATCTGGCTCTGGGATATACGAAAGAAATGATTACCGGACTGAAGGGGATGCCTTTCGGAGTCAAGTCCATCGAAAAGAGACAGAACGATCTGGTCAGCCGTCTGTTCCGTCCGGAAGAGCGGACGGGAGTGAATGCCTGCCGGCTGGTAACCCGTGCATTCCAGTTGCGCATCCTGGATATTGATAATCTGGAACCCGATGAAGAGTAGCATCCGTTTCTTTCATCCGGCATCGGTATTCTTTCTGCTTACGGTGGGAGTTGCTTTCCTCTCGTGGGTAGGAAGCATTTACGGTTGGGAAGACGTGCAGAACTTTCTGAGCGCGGAGGGGCTTCGCTGGGCACTTCGTTATACGGACGACAATTATCTTTGTGCGCCGATGCTGGCCAGTCTGCTGATCCTTTTTCTGGGACTGGGGTTGTGCATCCATTCCCGTTTCCCGGAAGCCTGCCTCCGTTTGCTGGGGAAAGGCATCCACCTGTCGCGCAAGGAACGCCGTGCGCTGGGGATGACGGCCGTTTCGCTCGGAGTATATGTCCTGCTTCTTGCTTTCCTGGCCTGGGGACCGTGGACACTGGTGAGGAGCATTACAGGCGATTTGTCCGGTTCTCCTCTTTCGGAAGGAATCTGGTGTGTGACAGCTTTCGGTCTGGTGCTGGCCGGACTGGTTTACGGATCTGCTACGGATTTTTATCGGAACGACCGGGATATCGTCCGCGGCATGTCGTGGTGTTTTGCCTATTTTGCTCCGGGATTTGTTACCTTATTCTTTGTTGTTCAGTTTTTTGCCGTGCTGGATTATACCGGACTGGCCGCATTTGCCGGCATTTCCGAGACGTGGCTTTACTGGACCTACACATTTTGTTGCCTGCTGGCGTTTAGCGTACGGAGAAAATGATTATCTTTGCCCGGAAAAATTATTTACCTTATATAAAAACTGATATGAAGAAAAGTATTTTATGGGTGGCTGCCGGTATGATGACACTGGCTGCCTGCCAGAAACAGGCTGGTTATACCATTCAGGGAACCGTTGAAGGAGTTGCCGATGGTGACACCGTTTATTTGCAGAACTTTGAAAACAACAACCTGGTGAAGATTGATTCTGCTATCGTAAAGAACGGTACCTTTGAATTCAAAGGTCAGGCCGACTCAATCGTCAAGAGCAGCTATGTAACTTACATGAAGAACGACAAGCGCATGCTGACCCTGTTGTTTGTTGAAAACGGAAACATCAAAGTTGCTTTGAATGAAAAGGACAGCCAGGTTTCAGGTACCCCTTGCAATGATACCTATCAGAACTTCATGACCTCTTACAAGGCTATCGGAGAAGAGCTGAAAGCTATCTACACCAAGGCTCAGCAGGATTCTACACTGACCGCCGAACAACGTGATTCACTCATGACTCTTCTGGACGAAAAGCAGGAACAGGGAATGGACAAAGTCTATCAGACAATCTCTGACTGTATCGAAACTCCGGTAGGTGTACATCTGCTCGTATCTTTCGCATCTTCATTTGACATCGAAAAGGTAGAACCGCTTCTGAACAAGATCCCTGCCGCTTATGCCAACGATGAAGGTGTGGTAGCTCTGAAGGAACATGCCGCTACGGTAGCCAAGACCGCGGTAGGCAAGAAGTTCATTGATTTTGAAATGAATACTCCGGAAGGAAAGAGCGTGAAATTGTCTGACTTTATCTCCAAGAACAAATATACACTGATCGACTTCTGGGCAAGCTGGTGCGGTCCCTGCCGTCAGGAAATGCCGAATGTTGTTGCCGCTTACAATGAATTCAAGGCTAAAGGATTCGGTATCGTAGGTGTATCTCTGGACAACAACCTGGAAAGCTGGAAAAAGGCTATCAAGGATCTGAACATTACCTGGGCTCAGATGTCTGACCTGAAGGGATGGCAATGTGAAGGTGCTGCCCTGTATGGCGTACGTGCGATTCCGGCTACCGTACTGGTTGATCAGGAAGGTACTATCGTTGCCCGCAACCTGCGTGGTGATGAATTGAAAGCCAAATTGGCTGAATTGATGAAATAAACCTTTGTTAAATTAAATTCGGCACACAGGCGGGGCGGGCTTCCGTGAGGAAAGATGTTCCCAAATGCCTGTGTGCATTTTTTATGTCCGTATGTTCCGGAGCGGATCAGATCATATCTTCGCCGGTTCTGATGACCGGAACACGTACGGTCTTGTGGAACGGAATGAAGCGTGACACAACCGCAATGACCAGTGTTACGGCAAAAAGCCATCCCAGGATATCTTTCAAAGCCAGAAGCGTACCCTGTTGCTGGAGAATGGTGTAAAGTGTATTGTTGGCCAGCTGGGTGGCTTCATCTATGCCATGTCCTTGGGCCAGGCTGCTTCCCAGAGTCGATTGCCAGCGTGTTGCGGCCAGCGGGTCCGTAGCGGTCAGGGTTTCCGAGAGCTCCACCATGTATTTCTGCTGGAGGCGGTAGAGCGTGTTGCTATAAAAGGCCGAAGCGATGACGGGTGTAAGTACCGATCGGAAAGTGATCAGGAAAAAAGCATTGGAAAGCAGATACTTGGGATGAAGGTCTTCCACGGCAAAAAGAGCGAAAGCAATGATCAGAACCATCATGCCCACTCCGCGCAGGAACATGGGAAGATAGAGCATTTCGTAGGTACTGTCCGGAGAGATCCCGAAATAAAGCATGCCGAAGAACAGGGCAAAACATCCCATACCGCCGGCAATGAGAAAACGGAAACGCCAGCGTTGCCACCGGAACCACCAGAAGCAGATGAAAGCTCCGGCCAGATAACCGGGAAGGAGCCAGATATAGAGTGTGTAGCTATGCGTATTGTCTACACGCAGGATGGTGGTCAGATAGCTGGTGAGCAGGCTGGTAGAGGTACTGAAGAACATAACCATCATCATGTAGAAATAACCCAGAATGGCTTTCCACTGGAAGAGTGGCTTCAGGCTTACGAAAGGATGGGTTGAGTGGAACTGCTCCCAGAGAAATATTGCCACGAGCAGAGGAGCGATGACAATATAGGTACAGATGCGCCTGGAAGCCATCCAGTCGAGAGTTTTGCCGTAGGTGATGACGTAGATAAGCATCAGAACACCGGTGGCGATGATGAGCATCTCGCGCGGATGAAGTTCTTTCCAGGGGATGGGACGTGAAGGACGGTCATGGCGGAAAAAAAGAATGACCGTCAGGATAGCCACGAGCAGGAGCAGCATCATGAAGTAATACATGTATTTCCAGTCGTAATGATAGGCCAGCAGAGCAGTAATGACCATGGAGAGTTGTCCGCCTCCGAATACCAGCGGATAAAAATAAGCATAGAATTCACTTCGCACATCCTTGGGGCTGAAGATAAACTTGATGCGCCGGATGACCCACAACATCAGGAAACCTTTCAGAAATCCGATGACAAAGCTGGCGGCAATGAGCAGGTCGATATTGGCCTGACGGGCACAGAACCAGCTCAGGAAAAACTGGAGGACCAGATCGGCCAGCAGGAGTGATTTGCCGGACAAGGCTCCCAGAATCTTAGGAACAATCGGATAAGATACGGCCATGCCTGCCGATGCTGCATAATAGCCTATGGTAATGTCTTCGGTATAGACTCCCAGGGTGTTCGATACCTCTACCATGCTACCGGTGTAAGTTCCGTTCAGCATGGCGATGGGAAGCATGATGAGGAAGACCGTAGCGACGGCTATCCGGTCGGGAACCCACGTACGGACAGGTATTTCAAGTTCACGGGCTGTTTTCATTTCTTTCTCAGAGCTTCGGTTTCGACCATCATGCCTGCCCGCAGGAGGCTCATGTATTTTTCGTCGGCTTCATCCAGATCGATGCGCACGGGGATGCGTTGTTGCACTTTCACGAAGTTGCCGGCCGAGTTGTCCGTGGGAACCAGCGAGTACTTGGAGCCTGTTGCTTCGGAGATAGCGGTGACATGTCCGTGCAGAACCTTTCCGGGAAGTCCGTCTACTTTGATGCGCACAGGCTGTCCGATGTAAATATTCGCTATCTGGGTTTCACGATAATTGGCGGTAATCCATTTACCCGACTGACGTACGATGTACGACAGGGTTTGTCCGGCGCTGACATATTGTCCCGGTTCCAGGGTACGCCGTCCCATATAGCCACTGTACGGAGCGGTGACAACGGTGTATGAAAGATTCAGGTTGGCAAGGTCAAGTGCAGCTTCGGCACGCAGGATCCCGGCTTCCACTCCGACCTGCTTCTTGCTGGTTTCGTCATACTGGGAGTGGGCAGCTTCCTTCTGGCGCAGAAGAGCATCATAGTGAGCACGTGCCGCTTCATAACTGGCCTTGGCCTGGTCATATTGTTGTTCGGGGACAGACTCTTCCTTTAGCAGACGTTCATAGCGCCGGTAGTCCTGTTCGGTCTGCCAGAGTCTGGCTTTGGCTTCGGCCAGGTTGGCATCCTGTTCGGCGATGCGGGTATGAGAAGTCCGTATGCCGGAAGTCAGCACGTCGCGCGATCCCTGTGCGTCGAGGAGGGAAGCTTCCGCTTCTTTCTGGCGGATCAGGTATTCCCGGTTGTCGAGGACGACGAGTGTGTCACCCTCGTGTACGAACTGATGTTCGCGGAATCTCACTTCCTGAATGTATCCGGCCACCCGTACGTTGACCGGTGCGATGTACTGGTCGACGAAAGCATCGTTGGTGATTTCGTAATTGATGTAACGCCAGAAATAGTTGGCCGTCCAGACCAGTCCTGATCCGGCGATAAGCAGGCAGACAATGTTCAGGATGATGTTGCGTCGTTTTTGTCTCTTCAGACGCTTGTATTTCAAATGGAGTACTGACATGGCGGTTTCTGATTGTTAACGGTATGAATGGGGTTACAGGTTTCCGATGGCCCGTTGAAGTTCATAATAGGTGTAAATGACCTGTGTGCGTGCCGTAGTGAGTTGCAATTCGGCATTGAGCCGCAGGTTGTCGGCGTCAAGCAGATCGGTCAGGATGGCCAGCTGGTTCATATAGCGGTTTCGCATGATCCGGTAGTTCTCCTCGGCCTGTTTTACCGAGAGTTTCAGGGATTCCACCCGGTCGGTAGCTTCGTGATGCTTGAGCAGGGCTGCCTGTACTTTCATACGGATGTCTTGCCGTTTCTGTTCTTCGGTGTTGCGCATCAGAAGTACGTTTTGCCGGGCCTCGTTCATGCGGTGCCGGTTGCGGTAGAGCGCCGAAAGAGGATAGGAGAGTGAGAGTCCGATGTTCCAGTTGTTGTTATAAAGGTCGGCCATGGTGCGTGAAACGGGTCGGGCCAGGGTATTCGAGGCGGTTAGTGAAAGCCGTGGAAGCTGTTCGGCCCGTGTCAGTGCAATGTTGTTTTCGGCCAGTTCCGTCTGTTTCCGGATGAGCTGCATGGCCGGATCGGAAAGGAATGCCCGGTCCACATACTCTCCGTAGGTACCGGCCTGGAAAGTCTGTTCCAGCAGGGTTGTATCCGGGATCAGGAGCAATCTTTCGTCCATGCCCAGCAGAATGTCCAGCCGTTGGGATACCAGCCGGATATTGTTTCGGGTTTCGGTGACGGCCAGCCGGTCGTTGGTCAGTTGCATTTCACTCCGGAGAACGTCATTGTTTGTGATAATGCCTTCTTCCTTCATTCGCCAGATGTCCTTGAGCCTGCGTTCAGACTCCTCAATGTTCCGGTTGAGTACCCGGTCCTGTTTGTAGAGGCTGAACAGGTTCAGATATTGCTCGAGCAGTTCCAGTTTGATGTCTGCCCGGTCGGTTGCAGTCTGAAGCCGTGCGATGTCCTGCTCCAGTCCGGCTTTGCGGATGGAATATTTGATTTTTCCTCCCTGATAGAGAGGCTGGGTAAAATCGACGGTGTAGTTCTGTTGCCAGTCGGGAGTGTCGGGGCGGGTCGGATCATTCAGTCCGCTTTGCCATACGACAGGTTGTCCCAGCACCCCTCCTTTCAGACCGATGGAGATATCAGGCATCCGGGCGGTTCGTGCATCGCGTATGCGCTCTTCGGCCATCTGCTCTTTCAGACGATCGGCATGAAGCTGGAGGTGCTGTTCCGCTCCCCGTGCAAACAACTCATCCAGACTGATCCGGAGGGAATCATGCTGGGCATAGGTGGTAAACGGAATGCATAAGGAGAGAAAAAATGTTGACAAAAAATCAATAGGTCTCAATGGCATGCTGCAAGTCCTTTAATAATTTGTCGGTCAGCTTGATCTGTTCTTTTCCCAGGATTCTTTCCAGGCGGTCGTAATATTCCTTGAGTTGCGGGGCAATCCTTTGGTGAAATTCTTCTCCTTTTTCGGTGAGATAGACCAGCTTGTTGCGCCGGTCTTTCGGATTTTCATGCCGGCAAACCAATCCTTTGCGTTCCAGATTTGTCATGAGACTGGTCAGGCAGGCTTTGTCTTTGGCAGTCCGTTCTGCCAGAGTCTGCTGGGTGACCCCCTGTTCGCTCCAGAGACAACTCATGATCTGTAACATTTCGAAGGTAATCCCTGCATTGGAGTTCCGTAGCAGGCGTTGCATAGCGTGACGTGATGCCATACGGGTGCGTATCAGCTGCATGATACACTCTCTTGAAGTAATTTTCTCGTTCATTTCTGTTAATCTTGAATATGGGTGCAAAGATAGTGTTTTTTGAATTATTTGGTATAATATTAAACTAATTCTTATCCGGGAACTGTGTTTTTTTCTTTCGTGCAATATTTCCGTAATATGGAAATCCCCTTTTCCGTTCCTGTTTCAGGGAGGAGAAGGGAAGAAATCGTTTTTCAGAGTAAACTGATCAGTGTATCCACGTCTGCTTCACGGGTTGCCCAGCTGGTGACGAAACGTACGACGGTTTCCGTTTCTCCTCTTGGTCCCCAGAGTTCGAAAGTTGCTTCCTGTGCAAGGCGGTCAATCGTCTCATTGGGCAGGCATACGAATTGCTGGTTGGTGGGAGAATCGAGATGCAGGCGGTATCCTTTCTGTACGAAAGCCTGCTTCAGTTTCAGGGCGAGGCGCACCGCATGTGCTCCGAGCCGCTCGTAGAGGCCGTCGGTGAAAAGTGTTTCAAACTGGATACCCAGCAGACGTCCCTTGGCCAGCAAGGCTCCGTGTTGCTTGATCAGTGGGAAGAAGTGTGGCAAGCGTTTCGGGTCGGGTGCGACAACCGCTTCTCCGAAGAGCGTTCCGACTTTGGTCCCGCCGATGTAGAATGCGTTACAGAGGCGTGCAATGTCCTTGAGAGTGACGTTTGTTCCGGGAGAGGCCAGTCCGTATCCCAGGCGTGCTCCGTCCATATAAAGCGGAATATGAGCTTCGCGGCATACGCGGCTCAGATCCTCCAGTTCATCGAGCGTATAAAGTGTGCCGTATTCGGTGGGATGGGAGATGTAGACCATTCCCGGGGCAACCATGTGCTCATAGGTTTCGTCGCGGTAGAAGTCGGTGATGTAGGCTTTCACCTCGTTGGCCCGTAGCTTGCCTTCGTGCTGGGGCAGGGTAATCACTTTGTGGCCGGTGGCTTCGATGGCTCCCGATTCGTGTACGTTGATATGGGCGGTTTCTGCGGCCAGAACTCCTTCGTGGTGAGCCAGAAGCCCGTCGATGACGGTTGCGTTGGTCTGTGTACCTCCTACCAGGAAATGTACGGCTGCTCCGGGCTGTCCGCATGCCTTGCGGATCAGTTCCTTTGCACGGGCGGTATAGGGATCATTTCCATATCCTACGGTCTGTTCCAGATTGGTTTCGGTCAGGCGCCGTATCACTTCCGGATGGGCACCTTCCATATAGTCTGTGTCAAAATGTATCATGTTGTATTTCTTTGTTTGATTAGCCTTGCAAAGGTAACAAAGAAAAGCCGAAAACCAGCAGGTGTATGCCGGTTGGAATAACTTTTTCGTATCTTTGCAAAGTTTAGAGACATTCTGTGAATATATGCCTGTGATAGAAATAACTTCGCTGGACCATCCGGGAGTGGATGTGTTCAGCGCTTTGACCGAAGCTCAGTTGCGCAACCGGCTCGATCCGGCAAAAGGTGTTTTCATTGCCGAGAGTCCCAAGGTGATCCGGGTGGCTCTTGATGCCGGTTACGAGCCTTTGTCCCTGCTTTGTGAGCGCCGGCATCTGACGGGAGATGCGGCAGATATCCTTGCCAGGGTGGGAGATATTCCCGTGTACACCGGTGAGCGGGATTTGCTGGCCCGGCTGACCGGCTATACCCTGACGCGGGGAGTGCTTTGTGCCATGCGTCGTCCGTGTGTACGCGAAGTGGCAGAGGTGTGCAAGGATGCCCGTCGTGTCGTGGTGATTCATGGGGTGGTGGATACCACCAACATCGGAGCCATTTTCCGGTCGGCCGCAGCTTTGGGAATTGATGCCGTGTTGCTGACTCCCGACTCGTGTGATCCGTTGAACCGGCGGGCTGTACGTGTGTCTATGGGTTCCGTGTTTCTGGTTCCCTGGACATGGGCCGACCGTCCGCTGGAGTGCTTGAAAGAGCTTGGATTCAAGACGGCTGCTCTGGCCCTTACCGATCGTTCCGTGCCGTTGGACTATCCGCTTCTCAAGCAGGAGTCCCGTCTGGCACTGGTGATGGGTACGGAGGGCGACGGTCTTCCTCAGACGGCCATTGACGGGGCTGATTACGTGGCCCGTATTCCCATGTATCATGGAGTGGATTCACTGAATGTGGCGGCTGCTTCGGCCGTGGCTTTCTGGGAGCTCCGGCTTCCCGGTAATGTTTCAGGCGATGCCCAGCAGTTCGATGTCGAAGATCAGTGTTGATCCTCCGGGAATACCCGGCTGGGAGAATTTGCCGTATCCCATTTCGGCAGGGATGTAGATTTCCCATCGGTCGCCTATGCACATCCGCTGGAGTGCGATGATCCATCCGTCGATCAGGTCACTCAACCGGAGGGCAGCCGGGATTCCTCCCCGTGTGTCGTCGAATATTCTTCCGTCGATGGTACGGCCGGTGTAGTGGACGGTGACGATGCTTCGTGGGCCGGGATGTTTGCCGTCAGCCCGTCCTTCGGCCAGTGATTTGTAACAGATCCCTTTCGGGAGCGGACTGACTCCCGTTTCTTTGCTCTTGCTGGCCAGCCAGTTGAGATTGGCCTGTGTATACTCTTTGCGATTGTTTTTCGTCTGAACTTGTTTTTTGTCTTTTTCCATGGTCGCTTCTTTTTCGTGTTCACAAAGATACTTGCTCGTTTTCGGTCCGCCAAAAATGAAAGGCCGGGTTTATGCAAAAATCTGTTAACGGAAAGAAGTTTCTTCCGGAAATTATTTTTCGCAGGAAGAAAATATCGTTTTCCCTGTGGGGGAAAGTGTTTTCCTGATGCGTGTTTTCTTTCCCTTCTGTATGATTTTTCCCGGCCGCATTGTACCTTTGTATTGTAATAACTCTCAAAAGACGGTGATATGCGAAAAGTAAGTAGAGAAATGGACAGTGCCTGGGCGCTGGAAGTCATGCGCAAGGCTCCTTATATAACGGTCAGTTTCACCCGGCCTGACGGAACGGCTTATGGGGTACCTCTTTCACTGGCAAGTGCGGACGGCCGCATCTGGTATTTCCATTGTGCTCCGGAAGGGGACAAGCTGGATGCTCTTGCCGTTCATCCGGAAGTATGTCTGTCGGCCGTAACGAAGTGTGCTCCTACGGTAGGGCCCAAAGACGGATCGTTCACTCTCCAGTATCGTTCGGCTATTGCGTTCGGAAGAGCGGAACTGGTGACCGGGGATGCGGAAAAGATTGAAGCTCTCCGTATCATCAGCCAGCGTTTCCTGCCGCAACACATGGATGCATTCGATGATGCGGTTCGCCGGAGTCTTCATCGTACGGCGGTGGTGCGTATCACGCTTACAGATCCTCCTGTGGGTAAGCGCAAGCAATATGACAAGCAGGGGGAAGAAATGAAATATGGACGCATGGAAGAATAAAAAACAGTCAGCTTATGCAACTTACCTATCTGTTTCATAGTGGTTTCGTGTTCGAGACTGACCGCTGCATTCTCGTGTTTGATTACTGGATGGATCCGGCGGGTGCCATGTCCCGGTACCTGGAGTCATCGAAGCCTCTGTATGTCTTTTCCAGCCATTTCCACGAAGATCATTTCAACCGGGAGATCTTTTCCTGGCGAACCCGGAAAGCAAACGTGTGCTACATTCTTTCGAAAGACATTCTGAAGCACCGACGGGCCGGAAAGGAAGAAGCTGATGCCTGGCTGGGCAAAGGAGCCGTGTGGGAAAACGAACATCTCCGCGTGACGGCTACGGGAAGTAACGATAGCGGTGTGTCGTGGGTGGTGGAAACCGGCGGCATGCGTCTTTTTCATGCCGGCGACCTGAACAACTGGTATGCCCGTTTTTTGACCGACGACTATCAGGGAGGGCTGGTTTATAGTCCCGATTTCGGCGTTGATATTGATCCGGCCAGGGAAGAAAAGCGTTTTCTGGGCGAGCTGAAAGATATCCGTAAACTTGTCGGCCGTTTCGATGTGGTGATGTTTCCCGTGGACGGCCGCATCGGCAACGGATATACCCGCGGAGCCCGTCAGTTTCTTGACAGGTTTCAGGTCGGACTTTTCGTTCCCATGCACTTTGTGGCCAGCGGTTTCGAGTCAGCCTGGCGGATGAAGGAATTTGCCGATGCGAAGTCTGTCCCATTCTGGAGCATTGCGGGAGAAGGAGAAAGCCGTGAGGTGAGGAAACGCATCGAAGTTGTAGCTGCGGTGATGAGTCGCGACGGGAAGTATTTCGCTACCCAGCGCGGTTACGGCGAGTTTAAGGACTACTGGGAATTTCCCGGTGGAAAGATGGAGCCGGGTGAGAGCCGGGAAGAGGCTCTGATGCGTGAAATCCGCGAGGAACTCGATACGGATATCCGGGTGGATGCCTTTCTCACGACGGTGGAGTGTGACTATCCTTCGTTCCACCTTACGATGCATTGTTATCTGTGTACCGTAGTTTCGGGCAGTCTGGTACTGAAGGAGCATGAGAGTGCTGCCTGGCTGGGTGCGGACGAACTGGATCGTGTGGCGTGGCTTCCGGCAGATGTGGAAGTGGTGAAGGAGATTAAGAAAAGGGGAGCATGAAATTCTGAAATCAGCAAGCAATGTTAAAGAAAGACGAATATAGTCTGGTAGATTATGTTTCCTCACATGGTGATTTTCCTGTGAACATCACTTGAAAACTGGAGAAACCTGTGATGCCGCGATATCTGAAAGTAGTATAGAAATAGTTGGTTATACTAATGTTATTTTGCTATAAATGAGAGCGAAAATTTGACATTATTTGATGATGCAGGTAAAAATGCTGACTTTGATTTCTCTTGAATTCTTCGTTCGGGATGAAAAGGTTAATGCTCTTTTATTTGAAATGATGAAAAAGACAGTTATAATCTTTTCCTGTGTTAAATCATAGTCCTTTATTAACGTAACGAGCCGAATCTTTTGATGAAAAACGCTGAGATAAATGTGGCTATGCGCCTAATTGTTTTACATAACCCTTTCGTTATATTGGATAAAACGCTTCGACATTTTTGAGGGAAGCTGAAATAAAGGGATTTTAAAGCTGGAAGCGGGAAAAAACAGACTCCAAATCAGTGTTCCTGTTTCTGCTTTTTACGCGAAAATGTATTGTTCTGGTTTTGATAAGGCAGGCTTTTGTAATCTGCATGTTGCGGATTTTGTATTTTATATGTCTGAATGATATTTCGCGGACTTGTGAGAATTCAAAATATGTAACATGTGTAATAAAGTTCTATGAATAGGGGATATTTAGAAGGGTGGAATTAACATAATGACAAATTGAAATGGAGTTCATAAGGCTGACAAATGTGATATGTCTTTCCTATGGCTATGAATCGGCGTTTAATAAGCAAAATTAGAATGTCAACAAAAGTCTTTCTTTACCAGTATGTAACCGGAGAAGAAGAAATAGTTTGGGTATTTGCTTTTTATTCTTTAAATTCGCAAAAATAGATTCTGAATCATGAATATTTTACACCGTATATCTGGAATGTTTTTCTTGAATCTGCTATTGGGAGATCAATGGAGCTTGCTTTGTTCCTGAATTTCGGGAGAATATATTGACTTGAGAATTTCTGAGAGTAATGGATTAAAGGCCTAGTAATTATGATAAACATAAGTTCAAGCAATCTTGCTAAAATCATTGAAGCGTATAAAGTCTATTTTAAAGAGTATTTTTCTATTGAACTTTACAAATGGAAAGCTGTAAGGTGTTTCCTTGCTTACTGGGACATTGAAGCTGTTAATTTTAAGGGTATGCTGAAACAGGCATTAAGTAAGACGGAAAATTTGCTGACTTCAATGAATAATTATCCGAGGAATATGTTAGAAGAGTTTTGTGAGTTAGATGAAACAAAAGTACGCGAAATGTTTAGAGAGCTATTTGATGAGAATCAGAATGTTGTCTTTCGGATAAATCAGTTTCGAAAAAATGCAGATGAGTTATTGAGGCTATGGGGGAAGGGTAAGCAACATTATCAGACGTTAAATGCAATTACCACATACCTTTGGCTTCGATATCCGGATAAATATTATATCTATAAGTATTCTTGTGCACGGAAAATGGTGAGGGAGCTGATGCCTTCAATGGTACTTAAGAAGGGAAGTGGAGCAGAGGAAGTGAGTGAGGTCTTTAAATTATATGATGAGATTGCTAAGGTGTTGCAGAAGGATGCTGATATCAGAAAAATGTTGGATAATGTTTTGACCGAAGATTGTTATCCCGATAAAAATCTGAGAACTGCTGTTGTGGATTTGGCGTATTTTGTTGGTCGGTATTATCACCCGGAACCGAAAATGTTGCCAGAACCAGGAACGAAGGTGCAAACTTGGATTTATTCCCCTGGAGAAGGAGCCCGTAAATGGGATGAGTGTGTAGCCAAGAATAAGATGTATCTAGGCTGGGATGATATGGGTGATTTTGATTTGTATGAGACCCGTGAAGATATGAGGACCCGGATGAAGGAATTATACGGCGAAGAAAAGGATTACAGGAATGATAGTCTGGCTACCTGGGAATTTACCAGTGAAATGAATATAGGCGATGTGGTGTTTGCCAAGAAAGGCCGGGGGTGTATTATCGGGCGGGGAATAGTCACAGGCGATTATGAATATGACAAGAGCCGAGATGAATACAGACATGTCAGAAGTGTAAAATGGGACAAAGTGGGGGAATGGACTTTAAAGGAACCTCTTGCAATGAAGACGTTGACAAATGTGACGTCTTATGCGAATTATGTAGAAAATTTAAATAAGATGCTGGAAAGTAGAACGGAACCTGAAACGGCCTCTAATTATTGGTGGCTATGTGCCAATCCGAAAATCTGGAGTATGACAGGCTGGATGGTCGGTGAAGAACAGGACTACACTCTTTATAATACAGCGGGGAATAAGCGACGGGTATTCCAGCATTTTCTGGATGCACGAGTAGGAGATAAGGTGATTTGTTATGAAGCAAATCCGACCAAACAGATTTCCGGATTGGCAGTTATCTCAAAGGAAAGTGATGGTGAAAGAATTTGTTTCCGGAAGATAGAGACATTAGCTTCGCCTGTGGATCTATCGGAAGTTAAGTCAATGCCGGAACTTGCAAATATGGAATTCTTGGTAAATCCGAACGGTAGCTTCTTTCATTTGACAGAAAAGGAATATATGGCCTTATTGGATCTTATTCGGGAAGAAAATGATAGTATTCATCCGGAAAGGTCTATCGAGAAATATACGAAAGCTGATTTCCTGAAAGAAGTATTTATGGCCGAAAAGGATTTTGACACTTTACGGCATCTGATTCGGACTAAAAAGAACGTTATTCTTCAAGGAGCTCCGGGGGTGGGGAAAACGTTCTGTGCCCGGCGTCTGGCACAGGCTATGATGGGTGAAAGAGATGAAAGTCGGATATGTTTAATTCAGTTTCACCAGAATTATTCTTATGAGGACTTTGTGATGGGGTATAAACCTGTAGGAGGAGCCTTTGAGTTACAGAAAGGTATATTTTATAAGTTCTGTATGCTTGCGGCTAATCATCCGGATAAGGAATTTTTCTTTATTATTGATGAAATCAACCGGGGTAACTTGTCAAAGATATTCGGGGAATTGTTGATGCTGATAGAGAAAGATTACCGGGGTGAGAAATTGACGCTGGCTTATAAAGATGAGAAATTCTCTGTACCGGGAAATCTGTATCTTATCGGTATGATGAACACGGCTGATCGAAGTCTGGCTTTGATTGATTATGCATTGCGTCGTCGGTTCAGCTTTTTTGAAATGTCGCCCGGATTTGATTCGGAAGGATTTAAAGCTTATCTGGAAGGAAAGGACAATGTGCGGTTAAATGAGCTGGTGGCACAAATAAAAGAACTGAACCGTCAGATTGTTGCTGATGATTCGCTTGGGAAAGGATTTGAGATAGGACATAGTTATTTGTGTACGAAGGGAGAAGTGACAGATGAGTGGCTAAAGGAGATCGTGAATTATGATATACTTCCGATGTTGCGGGAGTATTGGTTCGATAACAGAACGGAAGTGGATAGATGGTCGAAAAAGTTGAATGGTATTTTCCATGATTAAGGATCGGAATATTTGGATACGCAATGTGTATTACATGTTGGCATATGCTTTCGAAGAGCTGAAAAAGAATAATTATGAGCAGATTGCACATGAGGAGTTTGAGCATATACAGGATTTGTTTGCGGAAATTCTGTATAAAGGTGTGTCTGCTCAGCTGAAACGTGGATTACACCGGGAGTATATAAATCGGGTGGAAGATTTACCGTTGTTGAAAGGGCGTTTGGATATAAGAGGAACAATAGCCAACCAGATGAGATGTCGTAACGTATTGTGTTGTGAGTTTGATGATTTGTCAGAAAACAATTTGTTTAACCGGGTATTAAAGACAACACTGTCTCTTTTATGTCACGAACGGAATGTATCATCTGTACGAAAAGCAGAACTGAGAACGTTGTTACCTTTCTTTTCGGGTGTTGATGAAATTGATGTTCGGAATATTCGTTGGAATGACTTTGTGTATCAACGGAACAATCAGATGTACCGAATGCTGATGAATGTGTGCTATTTCATCATTGATGGTATGCTTATGACGACAGAGACAGGGAAATATCGTATGGCGACTTTTTCAGACGAGCATATGTGTCGCTTGTTTGAAAAATTTGTGTTGGAGTACTATCGTTTGCATCATCGGGAATTATCGCCTAATCCAGATCGGATTGAATGGAATATTTATTCGAAAGATGCCATGGTGATTGATCTTTTGCCTGCTATGCAGAGTGACATTGTTTTGCATCGAGGGGATCAGTCATTGGTTATAGATACCAAGTATTATAGTCATGCGATGCAGTATCATTTTGATAAACCGACTATTCATTCAGCAAATTTATATCAGATATTTACCTATGTAAAGAATTTAGATGTGAAAGATACAGGGAATGTAAGCGGATTACTTTTGTATGCTAAAACAGATGAAGATATTACTCCTGATTTATCAGCCTCGTTTGGTAAGAACCACATTCGGGTAAGAACGCTTGATTTGAATCAGGAGTTTTCCGGTATAGCTAGTCAGCTGGAAGAGTTTCTGAAATGGTAGAATTGCGGTCTTTTCATAAAATGTGAGAGTTATGGCATATGTAAAACGAGGCAACCTTGAAAAACTTAATATTGGGAGTAATGATAGCAGATGGGATAAGTACATTAAGTTTGCAAATGCAACAATAGATAATCCCAGTGTGCCAATAGATGAAAAACTTGATGTTCATCTGAGAGGAAATAGTGTGCATATCTATTATAAAGGGGGACGGATATTGGAAATTAAGAGGAATGCTTTAAATCTTGATTATAACTATTTTTATTCTAAAAAGGAGCATCAGAATATTCCGAGAACCTGGATGAGATATATGTTTGATAATGATCAGGAGGAACTCCGTAAAAGAAATATTTCCCCAGAAAAATGTTTGTCTCCTTCTGAAGTAAAAAGGGTTTGGGAGGAGCTTCAGGAAAAAAGGGATATGTTACTGGCAATGAAAACTCCGGAAGAATATTTCAAGGAAGCCGCGAAGATAATGGATGAATGGAGCCGAGCATTGTTGGATGATTCTGATATCAAGCATGAAGAGAGATTGTTGCAACAAAGGATATCGGTATGTAACAGGCATATGGAAGAAACCGATTTTATTGTATTGGATATAGAGTTTGCCGTGACGAATGATAAAAGTGTCAGCTATCATTCGGAGAAATATTTACATCCCCGCTTTGATATCATTGCCCTACAGCCTCGAAAGAATTTCCGGTTGGCCGTAATTGAACTAAAGAAAGGGATGGGTGCTACGGGATTGAAAGGGAATGGTATTTTTAGCCAAGGTGTAAAATCTGGAGTTCTGGATCATATTGCTAAATTTGAGGATACAATCGGGAGTGCCAGAGGTTATCGTGAGTTTGTGCAGGAAATGGATGAAGTTTTGTCAATGAAGGTACAATGCGGAGTGTTACCTGTGGAACTAATGGGAATAAAGATACCTGTCGAAAAGCCTGATTTCTATCTTGCATACGCGGGATCCGGAATGGAACACTTTAAAGGGGCGTGTGAGAGTATCGGACAACCATGTATTTGTATTACGGATGAGCGGCAACCTTTCTTGAAATTATGAACTTCATGACTTTACTCCTCCGTTTCCAGGAAGCGTATCGCATGGTCTCCCCGTCCAGGTTGTCAATGCGTATCATATGGTCGGCAGCTGATTCCATACGGATTCTACCCACCGGCGGATATTTTCCCGGGTGACTTCCGGACGGATGGCTTCTTCCAGAGGCATGTTGTCCGGTGCAAGATTGTCCACCCGGCTGAATCCTGCATTGAGAAGGGCTTGTGTGTCGCTGGCTTTTCCTGCTACCAGCCAGGTGGGAACAAGCTTTGCCTGTGCCCGTCGCATGACCCGTTCGGGAAGCTTGCCCATGAGTGTCTGGCGGTCGGCATGTCCTTCACCGGTAATTACGAGGCCGGTATCTGCCAGCAGGCGGTCGAAACCGGACAGATCAAGCAGAAGGTCGGCTCCTGATTGTGTGGTGGCCTGAAGGTATTGAAGGAATGCATATCCCAGTCCTCCGGCTGCTCCGGCACCGGGGCGGGAAGAAGTATCCTTGCCCATGCGGCGGGCAGATTCTTCGGCAAACTGGCGGGCACGGCGGTCGAGTTCTTCCACCATTTCCGGGGTAGCTCCCTTTTGCGGGGCGAAAATATGGGCAGCTCCTTCCGGTCCGTAGAGCGGATTGCGTACATCGCTGGCCAGCACGAAGCTGCATCCGGCCAACGGACCGTTTAGAATATCTTCTGTCATACCACCGGGAGCCAGAGAGTCGGTCAGTCCCTGAAGCATACCTTTCCCGGCATCGCTCGTACCGCTTCCACCCAGTCCGATGATGAAACGGCGTGCTCCCTGCAGGAAAGCGTGTGCAACGAGTTCTCCTACACCATAGGTGGTGGCAACCAGCGGATTGCGCTCTTCGGCAGAAAGGCGGGTCAGTCCGCAGGCTTGTGCGGTTTCAATGACGGCGGTTCCGTCGGGAGTAAGGCCGTAGCTGGCGGTGACGGGACGCATCAGCGGATCGTGTACCTCCGTTTCAAGCAATTGCCCGTGAAGGGCGGTGATAAAGGCCGGAAGCATCCCTTCGCCTCCGTCGGACATGGGGAGGGAACGGACTTTTGCCCCGCGGGCGGTCAGGGCCTGCGAGAAGGCGGCTTCCACTTCTTCTGACGAAAGGCATCCCTTGAAGGAATCGATGGCGAGCAGGATCTGCATAGGTATCATAATATTTCTCTTGCTATCCACGCACAGGCTTCTGCATCGGCCAGTGCGTGATGATGGTTTTCCAGATGGTATCCGCAGGCGGCGGCTACGGTGTGCAACTGATGGTTGGGAAGGTATGGAAACACTTTGCGCGATACGCATAGGGTATCATAGAATTCATAGTCAGGGTAGTCCATCTGATAGACGCGGAAAACGGCTTTCAGGCAACTTTCATCAAAGGGACGGTTATGTGCCACAAGCGGAAGACCGTCAATCAGGGGTTCGATCTGCTTCCATACATCAGGAAACACCGGTGCGTTTTCGGTGTCTTCACGGGTGAGCCCGTGTACCTGTGAGCACCAGTAGGAATAATAATTCGGTTCCGGATTGATGAGTGAATAAAAAGTATCCACGATTTCATCGTTACGTACAACCACTATACCTACTGAACATACGGACGAGCGCTGGTTGTTGGCCGTTTCGAAGTCTATTGCCGCAAAATCTTTCATGTGTTCATTCGCTTATTTATAGATGCATTATCGCTTGGTTACGGTAATCATGAATGTGACGGCTGCCATGGCGATGGAGATTCCGACAATGATATTTGTTGTAAGCGGTTCGCCGAACATAAGTGTACCGACAACAATGGCCGTGATGGGTTCGAAGACGCCGAGGACTGATGCCTTGGTTGCTCCGATGTTTCGGGAAGCAATAGCAAGAGTAGCCGTGGAAACAATGGTCGGTAACAGGGCAAGTCCTACGAGATTAAGCCAGTCTGCTCCGGTTGTGATTCCGGCGGTTATGGCGGTGTCGGAACTGATGATTTTTCCGAGAAACACAATTGCTCCCACCGTAAGCGCATAGAAGGTAAGCAATGAATTGGAGATGCCGGCAATGGCTTTGCTACGGTTGATGATGACAATGAAGAGTGCGTATACCAGTGCCGAGGCAATTGAAAGCAATACGCCGACAGGGTTGATGGTCTGTGTACCATCGCTTTGTGTCATTACCAGCACTCCTCCGAAGGTTGCCGCAATGGCAAGCCAGACAGGCCAGGAGGGGACGACTTTCAGGAATACCATGATGATAGCCACAAGGACGGGATATAAAAAGACCAGGGTCGTGGCCAGTCCCGATGCGATGTATTCATAGGCCTCGAAAAGAAAAACGCTGCTTGAAGTATAAAGAACTCCGAGTGCAAGCAATACACCTATTTGCTTTCCTGAGATCCGGAAACTTTGTTTGCGGAGCATTAAAAACAGACCCAGAAGAAGTACTGCAAAGGCGTAGCGGAAAAAAAGTATGGACTCAGTGACGGCACCATTCTTCATCAGTGGAACCGCAAATAGAGGATTTAATCCGTAAGTAATACCGGTAATAATTCCGGCAGGATAACCGATAATAGCATTTTTACTTAATTTTTTCATGTGCTGGAAAATGTAAATATATTAACTTGCGGACTATTTCAGGAAAGGATCAATCGTACTCAGCAGTTCAGCCTTTTGCATGACACCGCTGGTTCTCCAAAGCACATCTCCTTTACGGAACAGCATAAGGGTGGGGACGGATTGAATCTGATATTTCTGAGACAATGCACTGTGTGTGTCCACATCAATCTTGATGATACGGATACGTTCGCCCAATACATCTTTTACCTGTTTCAGAATCGGGTGCATCATTTTACAAGGTTGGCACCAGGTGGCAAAGAAGTCCACCAATACAAGCTGGTCACCAGCTACTACATCATAAAATGTTTCCATTGCTTTGTATTTTCAATTGTTTTATATAAACAAGGCTACCTCCCGAAAGAAATAGCCAGACAGATGGTTAATTAAAAACGATGCAAATGTACTAAAAGCCGGCAAATGGTTCATAGAATCATGATAGAAAATTGATGAATATGATGATTGATGAAGAGTTTTTCAGATTTGCAGGTTGCCCGGTAAAGAAAAAAACGTATATTTGTTCTATGATACCTCCCCGTATAGAACAATCTACCAAGGAAGAACGCCGGGCATTTGTGATGGAAGCCTGGAAATGTCTGCACGATTGTGAATCGTGTGGTAAATGCCGTGTCCTCAAAGGAAAGGACGCAGAAACCTTGTATGCTGACTACATTGAAGGTGAGCGAACCTATATGGATGTTACGCTGGACATCAGAAACAATAATTACGGAAGATAAAATCAGATTTTTTAGAGAATTTTCCTTGCAGGTGAATACTCAAATCCGATAATCCGTATCTTTGCACGACTTTTTTGCAAGCGGAAAAACAATGGATGCAATCGTTACACAGATGATTATCCTGTTTATTTTGGTAATCATTGGTTATTATCTGAGTAAGAAGAAAATGATGGATGCGGATTTTGACCGCAAACTTTCTGGACTGGTCATTAACGTGACGTGCCCCAGCCTGATACTTTCGTCAGTCATGGGTGACACTCTTCCCGACAGAAAATTAATTCTCCCCTTGCTCATAGTAGGTTTTGTTACTTACGTACTTCTAATCGGAGCAGCTTTCCTGCTTCCACGCTATTTACCAGTCAAATCTTCCGATCGCGGTATTTATAGCTTTATGCTGGCGTTCGGCAATGTGGGCTTTATCGGATATCCCATTGTTGCTTCTATTTTCGGATCCAGTGCAGTATTTTATGCCAGTATTCTTAATTTTCCCAGTACGTTGCTGATTTTTGTGTTCGGTACTTTGTTTATTTCAGGTGGTCAGGGGAAAATGCGTTTTGACTGGCGTACCTTGTACTGTCCGGCCATGATTGCATCGTATCTTTCCATTCTGATTGTTGTGACCGGATGGGTACCTCCCTGTGTCATTAGTACTCCGTTCATCCTGTTAGGAAATGTCACCGTCCCTGCAGCCCTGCTCATTATCGGCTCGTCCATTGCCCGTGTACCCATCCGGCGGATGTTTGGCAATACGGCTATCTACCTGATGTCGGTCTTGCGTCTGATGCTGGTTCCGCTCCTTATTCTGTATCTTTCACGCCTTTGTCAGGTCGATGAGACCATAGCTAATATCAACGTTGTACTGGCAGCCATGCCTGTTGCTTCATATGGTACTTTATTCTGCATTCAGTATCAGAGAGGGGAGGTTATTATGGCAGAAGGCACTTTTCTTACCACATTGCTTTCTGTACTGAGTATTCCCTTGCTGACCATGTTTTTGTAGACCTATTTCAGCAAGGTTCTGAATGTTGTTTCCGATTCATCCGGTAATATTTTCCGGAACTGGCCGAGCATCCGTTCGTATGACTCCTGTGGACTGAGGGAGGAGTGACAACTCTCCTTTCCAAAAAGATTTTCGGGTGTGGTGAGCAGTGACCATCCCCAGCCAAATTCTCGTCCGTGCCGGTCGTGGGGATAAATAAAATCTTCCGTAACGATGTAACCACCCATTTCCAAACGGGTGAGGTAGGCATCGAAACGGCTTCGCATTTTCGGTCCCGTAAAACCGCATGCCGCACGTAGTTCCCGTGTAATCAGGCTGCCCTCGTTTTTCAGTACATCGAGAATACTTTCTTCAATGCTTCCGGCCTCTGGATAAGGGAAAATACTTCGCCGGTAGTTGCAGAAGTCGGGCCACCATTCGCGACTGATGAATGCGGCTTTACCTTTGAAAAACTTGCCGTATGCACAACCGCTTTCCTGGAGGATGGAACCTTTCCATTCCCAAAGCGGCCATTCCCATCCGCCATCGGGCAAACGGGTATACTGACAATCTTCATCCATGACTTCTTCGGCTGACCATCCGGTAATACCCATACTTAACAGAGGAAGAAAACCTGTTTTATTGATATAGTCAATCAGTTCGGGGCAGGAGTGTAAAGGTTCATTTCTCATTGTTGTGGTGATTTTTCGATGCAAGATAATAAATAAACCGATATCTTTATATGCATCGTGCAGAATAAAACAACATCTTTGAATAACTGAGATATTACAGACTTTTCGTATCTTCGCAAACAAACAAAACAATCAGTTAGTTATGAGGAAAAAAATGATTAATCTTTCGGCAGCCTTGCTGGGAACTGCCGTTGTGGCTTCAACTTTGTTTTCATGTAGCAGCCAGCAGCAGGAGTCACCGATGAAAGCAAAAGTAGAGGAGTATGCTTCCGTTGAACTGAAGTCTGATCTTGTGAATAACTTGAGTGACAAGGAAAAGGAACTGGTCAGAATATTTTTCCAGGTGGGAAAAATTACTGATGACCTGTTCTGGAAACAGACATTTGGTGATAAGAGTAAGTTGGATACCATTACCGACAGCTATGCGAAGCAGTTTGCCATGATTCAATATGGAGCCTGGGACCGTTTGGACGACAACAAACCTTTCCTGACTGGTTATGGTGAGAAACCGGATGTATGCAATTATTACCCGCTTGATATTACAGAGGCAGAGTTTAATGCATTTGAGGATGCCGATAAGGACTCATGGTATACCGTCATCCGTCGCAATGATGACGGTTCTTTAAAAAGCGTCTGGTATCATGAGGCATATGCTCCGGAAATCAGACAAATCTGTGCTTTATTGGAAAAAGCGGTTACTCTGGCAGAAGATCCGGGTCTGAAAAACTATCTTGAAAAACGTATTGAAGCATTCAAGACGGATGATTATTTAGATAGTGATCTGGCGTGGATGGACATGAAGGATAGCAAGGTTGATTTTGTGGCAGGACCTATTGAAACCTACGATGATAAATTCCGTGAGACCAAGGCATCGTACGAGTCATTTATCTTGCTGAAGGATGAGGCCAGAAGCAAGGATCTTGCCAAGTTTGTTGCCATGCTTCCAGCTCTCCAGAAAGAACTGCCCTGTCCGCCGGAATATAAAACATTTGTACCCGGTACATCGTCCGACTTGAATGTGTATGATGCGGTGTATTATGCCGGCGATTGTAATGCGGGAAGTAAGACAATTGCCATTAACTTGCCAAACGATGAAAGAGTACATGCTCTGAAAGGTACACGCCGTTTGCAGTTGAGAAATTCCATGAAGGCTAAATTTGACAAGATTTTGTTGCCTATTGGACAGCTTGTCGTAACTCCCGAACAGCAGAAATACCTCAATTTCGACGCGTTTTTCTGGAATGTGACTTTCCATGAGGTAGCACATGGACTGGGTGTGAAACAAACTATCCGTACCAATGAAAGCGTAGATGCGGTAATGGGTACAGAAAAGACTTCCTGGGAAGAAGCCAAAGCAGATATTCTTGGTCTGTTCATGGTGACCAAATTGATTGAAATGGGTGAAATTACGAACATTACACCTGAGGATGCGATTACTACTTATATCGCAGGTATCCTGCGTTCTGTTCGCTTTGGAGCAGCTTCTTCACACGGAAAAGCCAATATGATGTGTTTTAACTATATGGAAAAAGCCGGTGCATTTTCCCGTGATGCGAAAGGCCAGTATGTAATTGATTTTACGAAGGCTAAGGAAGCTATGAATGGATGGGCTGCATTGATACTTCAGACACAAGGCGATGGAAATGTAGAATTTGCCAAGAAATACAGAGCAGAGAATGGCGGAATTACTCCTGCACTTCAGGCCGATCTTGACAGAATCAATGGGGCTGGTATTCCTCGTGATATTACGTTTGTCCAGGGTGAGGAAGTCCTTTTGGGAAAAGCTGAATAATATAATAGTTGAGAAACTTAATAATGAAGGCCCGGCTTGTAAAAGTGCGGGCCTTTTTATATACATTTTGATACGTTCTTGTTTTTGGGCTATTTTCAATATTGCATACCTTGTTTACGTATTATCTTTTTATTTATTTTTCTGCTCCGATTGTCTCCTGAAAATTTGTGCGGCGATACTTCCTGAAAAGTTGTGCCATACCGAAAACATGGCTCCGGGTACGGCAGCCATGGGAAACATGGCAAAGTGAGTAGCGGCAAGTGAAGTTGCCAGTCCGGAATTCTGCATGCCTACTTCTATGGCAATAGCTGACCGTTTAGGGGATTCGCTCCCAGTTAAAGCAGAAAGTCCATAGCCTAGAGCCAGACCCAAAATATTATGTAGAATAACTGCTACTGCTACTATCAGGCTACACGCGAGGATGCTGGCGGAGTTGTGTGCCACAATGATCCCGATGATGAAAGCAATGGACAGGGTGGAAAACATGGGCAGCAACGGAACTATACGTTGAGTGGTCTGCCTGAAATAATGATTGACGGCAAAACCAAGTACGATGGGCATTATCACTACTTGAACGATACTTAAAAACATACCTGTAATGTCTACTTCGACTGACTTTCCGGCAAGCAACCATACAAGGGCTGGTGTGACAATGGGAGCCAACAATGTGGAGACTCCGGTCATGGCAACACTCAGAGCGACATCTCCCTTTGCCAGATAACAGATGACATTGCTTGCCGTACCTCCCGGACAACACCCTACGAGGATTACTCCAAGGGCAAGCTCTTCTGGCAAAGCCAATAATTTGCAGAGCATCCACGCTAGGGAGGGCATGATGAGGAATTGTGCCAGTTCACCGACGAGGATGTCTTTAGGATGCTGTAAAACCGGATTGAAGTCGGAAGGAGTAAGTGTAAGTCCCATGCCGAACATTACCACGCCCAACATGGGAGTGATAGACGAGGTACTCATCCAGGCAAATGAAGAAGGGAAAAATAATGCAACAATTGTCACTAGAACTACAGCGAGAGTGATATGTGCGGCAATCCATGCAGAAAAGGTGATGATTTTATGTTTTGTTGTTTTTTGACACATGAATATATCTTCTTAATTTGCCTGCAAAGCTACAAAAAATCGTACGAATCTTGGCGGGAATGTGTAAGCTATGTTGCTGGAAAAAGGCTGTATCAAGTCTCTTTAATTACTACAGGTTCTTGATACAGCCTTTTCTTTACCCAATTTATGGGAATGGAGACTAAAGATCTTTTTCCAGGTAGGTGAATGTTGTTTTTCCTATGACGAACTTAGTTCCATGATAAAGTTTTTTTCTGATGTTTGTTTTTAGAGGCTTCTTGTTGAATAGAATGCCTTCTTCTAGTGCCGTCAGGTAAAGATAACCATTGATCATTTTCACTTCGGCTTGTTCAGGTGCAATGGGACTGGTGATATCCCATGTCATTTGCAGGTCACAGTTAACCGACTTACCGATCAATATCTTTTTTGATTGTTCAGGCGCTTTCATCCATTTGTAGATTGCTATGTCCATATCTTTGATAGGTCCTTCTACTCGGAGGAAGTATCGTTCTGACTTTGGACTGGTAGCTGCTACGCTGATGGCAAAACCGATGCAGTAAATCATGTAACTTAGTAACAGGAATTCATGTGTATCTACCTGGGCGTTGAATGAGAATGACCACAAATACATGGAGCCCAGTCCGAATATGATGGAGATAACTGCGCCGATTAGTGCTTTTTTTAATTTGATGTCTGTCCCATAGGCCACTGCAGATGCGATGACGAGTCCGCTTAGCATCCATGGAATCCAATCGATAAGGAAGGAATTATCCTTGAAATTAAGTGCTATAGAAATGATACATCCTATAAAGAAGGACAGATAGCTGAAAAATCCTCCAATGAGCGATCGGACGATGACTTGTAATGTCCTTTTCCATAGCCAACGATCATGGCTGGTCAGAATACTTAATGAGAAAGTAAGAAAGAAGCCAATGTTCAAACCATAGAATGGAAGGAACAGAAGGTGACTGCCGTATTCTTCTACAAGCATAGTTGTTTGTGGAGAACCGGGATCTACACCAAAAATAATGTATATAAGTTTTACTAATAATAGATTCTCGTTGTTATGAACGTTTGCTGTAAAGTTTATCCAGGCAATAAGGCCTGCAAAAGCTCCGGCTATGATCCACGCGAGGTAAAACGAAGCATTGTGTGGGTCAAACAAGTTTTTGCAGTTGTAGTAGTGTCTTCCTTGCTTGCAATGTCTTCCGTATTCCGGACACTGATATTCGTTTTCGTCCCAACAGGATTTATGAAGTACATGTTGACATTTTGCAACGATTTCGTCGCCTTCTACAAAGGGAGCTTTGCAGAAATAGCAGGATTGTTCGATCAACATTCCGTTGTAACTCATATTTTTACCAGTATATCGGGTTACGTATTTTCTTTTGAATAACCAATAGTTGATACCTGGCAAAATGAATTGAAAAATCAGATAAAGCAAGAGAATGGTTATTATACCAATGAAACAGCCTTGAAGAATGGTTTGAAGTGTTGTTGAACCATTTATGATGATAGGATTGTAAATACTTCCTACATTGTAGAGAATATAGTCGGAAGCAACTAAACTGTCACCAGAGTAGCAGGTAATCTGAAGTTTACGTTCCATTCCTCTGTAAATCTTATAATCGGGATTTACATAATTGAAGGTGTAGTTGATATAATTGTTATTAAACAAATGTAGTATGTCGTTTAATTTTAATTGCTGGGTAGAGGTATTGATGAATTTACCTCCACTTTTGTGGCAAATGGCCGTCAAGAAGTTTTGGGATTCTTCGTCTGTCTGTTTGTCTAAAATATCTTGTTTTTCCCTTAAAGCATTATCTTCGTTTCCTTTTTCCAGATTGAAATAGAAGATGGGCAATGCTTGCGTTGTATCTATTTGTTGGACAATCTGGTGTTGCAATTCGAAGTGTTTAGAATCAATTGGTTGGTTATGGTTGTAGACCTTTCCATCAGAGAAAATAAACATTATTTTTCGTGCCGGCATAAGAAGGTCTGTGGATAGATTTTCTTTATCTTTCCCGACATATTCAGAAGAATCTTTTTTGAATTCTTCTATTTTGGAAGAAATGGCACGATAGAGGTGTTTTTCTCCCGGTTCATATTTAAAGTAATTGTCCATGACATAATCTGTTGCAATCATGGTTGGGCTCACCTCGTTATTTTTCATGAAGGACACATGAAGATGATCCAAATCAAAGAGCTTTGTCAAGTTCTTTACAATCTGATATTGCTGATTGACAGCTGTGGAATCCAATGTCAGGTCAATTAGGAAAAGTGCGTCAAATTTTAGTTCCTTAATATCCTTCAGCCTGAGGTTTTCGTAACTTTCCAGTTGAGGTTGGGTTTTCAGATTGTAGCTGTTGTCTTTCAGAAATTCTTCTGTCTTGAAATGAATACTGTCGGCATTGCTACTTAGTAACAGTGCTGTGAGGGTGTCGTTTATCTCTACATTCAGATGGAAGCGTTTGTAGTCAGGCTCAAATTCTATATCTGTGATATTGATGTTCAAATTTTCTTTGTATGCTTTTTTGTTGGGGTTAAATTGCTCGCAACCCGATAAGGCTAGGAGCAATATTAACAGAAACGATATGGTGTGATGGCTGTTCATTGTTACTGGTTATTTTCAGATTAGAGTTTTATTAAATAGTAGGATAGTCATTATTGTCTTTATCCATCATTTCACGGAGTTTCTTTGCGTTCTCTCGTGCTTGCTTGAGTGCTTTCAGTTTGGCTTGCAGCATGTTGAGAAATAGTAATATCATGGCTACTGCAGCCAGGCTATATAGATAGTCTTTTATTCTCTGTAGCCAAGGTTTGTATTCCAAGGCCTGTATTTTCTCAGAAATATTTTTAAGCTCGATGTACTTTTCTTCTATCGGCTGGAAACGAGGGAGAAAGTTGCTGAACTCTTCTGACAGGCTCTTGGCAATGTCATAGTGGTTTTGAACTTCTGCGAACAACAACTGCTCTTTTCCTTTTATTTTTTCGAGTTCGGTAGCCAGTGTTTTTACCAGCGAGTATTCAAATGCCGTTTCATAAAGTTGAGAGTAAGTATTGTCCTGCGTCTGAAAAAAAGTTTCAGCTTCAGCAAAATCCTTCTGGCTTTTGAAGATATGTTTTTGCAGGGCAATAGAATCCAGCAGGTTCTGTTTGGCTAATTGGTAATTGGCTGCGATTTGAAGGAGAGAGTCGTCTTCGGCAATTATTATTTGCTGTGCTTGATAGTAAGTATTCCATTTCGTGTCAATTGCTGTTACTTTTTTGTCAACCTCAGTGAGTTCGTCCGATGTATATTGTCCAATTTTGGCAGAAATATTTTTCAGTTCCTGATAAAAATTGAGCATACGGTTTTCGATTTCCAACAGATGCATTTCTTCGACAAACTCATTTGATGTATTCTGTCCTCTGACTTGAGTAAAAGGCAGAGCCATCCAAAGGCATAGACAGAATAACAGTTGGATGTGATGTCTCAATTCTTTCATACGCTTTATTTCTTTTGACAGGTTTGGCGGAAATAAGTTTTCGCTTTGTTGAATATGCCGAGTGCAGCCTGTTGCTCATTATTTATTACTGTTGCTCGTCCTACGTGTGTTTCAATCAAGTCTATGGCTTGCTTGCACGCTACTTCTAAGTCTTTTTTTTCAATGTTGTCTGAACTAAGCAGCCATTTGTTGGTGTAGTTGTCAATTTTTCTGGCTGTTGTCAAAATATAATCGGCACTGAGGCCAAGCATTGCAGTCTGTTTTTCTTTTATGATTTGGAAGTCACACCGCATATTTTGGATAGTATCCACGTAACAGTTATAAGTTTCTATGTTTGACTGGATGTCCGGACAAGTGCTTGTTTCTTCCATTTTGGGATATTGTTTCAGTAGGAGCGCTTTCATCTCATTAAATATTTTTGCTCCCTCAGGATTATTCAAGTTAGAGTGCGCGCCGAATTTCTGATAAAGTGTGATATATCCCGCTTTGATGTTTTTTACTTGAGTGGCTGCAGCCTGTATCTCTTTTTCCTTTCCGAAGCAAGGATCTCTTTTGATGGAAATATTGTATTTGCGGTTCAAGTCTGTTTGAAAGAAGAGATCATATGTAATCTTTTTTTGACTTGCCTGTTCACTCATGACGAGTATATCTCTAAGAGTGATAGATATGTCGGCTGATTGATAAAGGATGTCAAATGTTTGTTCAATGTAGTCGTTCACCATTTTGTATTCAGTAGGCTGTGGCTGGAGTCCTTCATATTCAATCCAGTGCTTGAAGATGTGTTTCCTTTTGGGCTTGATTGATTTTCTCAGGGATTTCGCCATCTTGTATTTTGCCTTTTCGTCCGATTCCACTACGTAAGGTAGTCTGTCGGGATGGAGTTTATGGAAACGGACGGCATGTGAGTAGCGTACGTTGTCTTGGAAAACGAAAAGTTTCCGATAGGATATCAGGTTAACCGTTAGTCTGTTGTTAGGTTCATTGAAGCTGATTTTTACCAGAAGGTCCATGTCGGTTGTTCCCGGCATAAGTGAGATATGATCTACGTATGGAGCATTTCCAGCTACTTCAATTTGCTTGACCGTTTGTGCTTTCAGGTTACTGCTGAAGCAAAATAGGATAAGGATATATATGACATTATTCAGGGATTTCATGTTTCAGCATTTAAATATATGAGCAAAAATACGAATTTAAATTGAAAAACAATTGTTCTATTGCCTTATTTTAAAGCAGGTTACTGATTGAAATAAATCCATCCTTGAGGTTCTCCTTGTTTGACCACCCATTCTGCCACTTTCAAATCTTCCGGGTAGGGAGGTTCTAGAATGGCATGATAGCGGTCATAAGTCAAATAGTGTCCGATACGTTCTACGCACCAGGCCAGACAGGAATAGGTGTCAGGGTTATTCAGACATACTCTCCCAGCGAAATTTCCGAAATACCTGATGTTGGGATGCCACGGATGGGGGATTGTTTGTCCTTCCTTATCATATGTCAAGAAATAAAATTCGGCAGGTGCATCCACGCAGGGGTAATTTTCTGGCAGGTAGATGCGCATGAGAAAGGTTGAAGCGAAAATAGGCTTATTGGCAATGCCGGGCTCATTCAGCCGTTCAAGTTGTTCGACACCGCAAATGGAGTGGATATGGTAGGTTATCAGATACATAGTGGGTAACCCTTGTTCATTACGCCTCATAATCTGATACTCAATTGTATCTCGTTGCTCAAGGGCACGATCCAGCTGGCTCCATTCATGGAGCAGTCTCCGGTTTCTTCCATTCAAATGCTGAGAAGAAAAATCTTGCCAATTCATGGGATATGTTCGCATGTTGAATACTGTCAGTGTATATGATCATTTATCCGGGAAAAGGATCAGGAATTAAAAAAACAGTATCTCCATTGTTGACGTTGTAATCTGCCAATGTCTGGTCTGTTTTCCCAATCCTCGGTCTGAGCACACGTGTCTCATGAGTCGTAGTATCTTCTTTTCCGAAAAAATAGTCTAAGGGAGCACCTGTCGCGTCTATGGATGGGAAGTCGAAAATGAGCCGTCCGTCTTTTCCGATGGCATGACGCAGATTATTCATCAGGGTACTTAAGGGAGCCTGTGGGTTCATGATGCGGAACCTTACTTTTTTGTCTTTATATACGATGTCTAAAAAGAAATCTTCCATTGTTATGTTTTTGTTTGGATTGCAAAAATAATAAATTAAAGGTTTTCATCGGTCCTGTTTGTCAGAAGTTTTTCTGATTGCTTTCTTAGTTGATCTCAATGCTGACCTGAACCGGAAGAATGTTGGTGCTTCTCACTTCAATCATTTTTTGCAACAACATTTCTGTCATCGGTATTTTCTCCTGAAAACTTCGTTTGATGTAAGGGTCGTTTTTCAGGGATATGTAAACCTGAGTTTCCAGTCCGCAATGGTTGCGTTCTGTGCGGCGGCTGGTTCTGACTCTTATGCTTGTTATCATGTCGTTCGTAATGCCAAATCGGATACCCAGTTCGTTATAACATAAAATTTTGATATCAGCCGGTGTTACAATTCGGTCGTTGGTTGTCAGGTAATAGCGTGTAAGTGTGTTTTCTGCATCTATGTTTTGTACTTCGTCAAAACCGGGCATTGGTTCGGCTACCAATTTGACGCTTGTGAAATATCCATTTGCCAGAAGATTGAACTGGCTTTTCTTGTTCAGCAAGCCATTGACAGTACTACCGTTGGTGACCAGATAATCTATGTGGAGACTTTTGTCTTTGGGATGGAAGCCATTGCCGTTCTTGAGCATCAGATAGAGATTCGGTGTATAAATGTTCGGGCTCTTGGCCAATCCTTCCGACATCTTTTTAAGCAGAACGTAGAAATTGTCCATGAAGTTGCCTTCTCGAAGGGAGTCGATACCCTGAAAGGCATAATAATCGGAGGAAAAGCGATTGATAAGCGTAGTGGCCAATTTGACCAGATGTTCTGGATTGAAACGGCTGGCTGTCATCTTGCGGATTTCAATGGGTTCTTCTTTGAACATTTGCGTATCCTCAGGTCGGAGCAAGTGCAGGAATTGCCAGTTGGTGGAAAAATTATTTGGCCCGTTTAGGCGTGTAATGGGGGAACTGGACGAGAGGGTGGCAGATGCGATGGAAGCATTGGCCAGAATGGTGCAGTTCAAGGATAACAGTTCCTTGTCGAACAGGAACTGGTCGTCAGTACCAAAGAATTCAAAAACCAGCTCCAGCTTTTCGTTCGGTAGAGACATGGCAGACGGAGCTTTATAGGTGTCTATTGCAAACAGCCGTACGTTTTGTCTGGCAAATAGGTCAAACCAGATGTGGCGTGGCTGGAAAATGGGCGATTGGTTGTAGATTAAGTTCTCCAGTGAGAAACATCTGTCCAAAGGCAGATCGGCGTAATCCCACGGTTTGATGAGTGGAAGCGGATGTCCGTTAGCAAAAACTTTCAAATCCTGGAAATGAGGATTGCCAATCAGGAAGGTCATACCGGACAGGTTGTTGACTGGTTCCTTGAATTGCAGAACCACTTTCCAGCGGCGGTTGTCCATACGGACTATTGAGGATATTTTGCTGTTGAATACACGTGTACTGAGAAGCGGAATAAAAGTGAACGGCGTGTCCTGAAGGGAGAAGACTGTTCGATGATCCAGCGTCTGGGTTACAATGCTTTCACTAGGTGTTACTTCTACGGTAGCCGTTGCCGGAAGTGCGTGAGTCCGTTCATAGGGGACAAGCATCTGTTCAAGCTCATAAAGGATTTCGGTCTTAAGTTGCTCGATTTCGTTGTCAATTTCGTTTGCCTGATATGCCAGTGCTGTCAGGAACAGGGAAAAAACCGGGTCTTGCTCAATACCTTCCAGGTGTTCACTGTTGGCACTTTGTTCCCAAACGGCTATGGCTTCTTTGATAATTTCTTTTGCCCTTTGGCGTGTATTGAATATCGTATGTTTCATTTCTGTCTTATTTAAATTATGGTCTGGAAGTCCCTTCAGGAAAGTTAGTTCCACAGGTTAATACTGGTCGTGTACTTGTAGGGAGCATTAGTCTCCACAAGTCTGCCTTCAACAACGATTTGAATCAATTTTTGACTTTTGAGGTATGTCATGGAAACGGAAACTTCAGTCAGTCTGTTCTCGTATTGTTCGATGGCTTTTTTCAGATCTACTGCAAACGTATTGAGGTTTTTGGAGTTCCCTGAAACTTTTTTGTCATAGAGTCTTGAGGTTGAGTCGTCTTGTGGCGATGAGTCATAAATGACTCCTTCTTTTTCGTTGAATATCTCGAATTTCAGATTATTGAATATGAATCCGAACTCAGGGTCTGCACTACAGCCTCCACATGGTGTGCTCAGCAGCAGTTCGATGAATGCGTCGATGGTCATTGACGGATTGGGAGAGTAGGCCAGACGCCCATTTGTTACTTGCAAAGGTAGTAAAACGTTCATGACATACTTTTTAAATTAGTGGTGTAAATTCATCTTCCTCTTCTTCAACTGGTACATATAGAGCATTGTATAGGCTTTCATACAGGTTCTTGTACAGGTTTTCGTACAGCTCTTCCGATAATTCTCCCGACAACAGGCTGTGGAGTTCGGTTTTGAGTTGTCCATTGATATAGTCAGTCAGGCGGATAGTCAGTTCTTCGGAAATTTCAGCATAGAGTTTGGCTTTGAGTTCAGTGTAGAGCTGTTCATGGAGTTCAGGGCGCAATCGTTCGTACAATTCCGCCTTGATCTGTGCTTTCAGTTCGTCATAGTTGATGGAATGGTCTTCCAGAACAACTTTGTCAAGAATGTTTGCTGCGTTATGCAGATAGCTGTCCAGCCAATCCAGCCAGTTGGCTATGTCATATACCGAATAAACCGGGATGGTTGCTGGTGCTTCGGTGTTGGGTCTGACAATGTAAAAGTCTACAGCCTGGACTATTTCGTAGGTCAGCTGGATAAATGGGCGTGTCCGGCCTTGAATATCATAACTTTTTAACAGAAAGGCATAACGCTGGAAAGCACGTTTCCCTTCTCCTGACTCCAGATTTGGGTGTTCGGCCAGTAAGCTGACTTTCTTTGTAAGTTGTTCCACATATGGTTGGAAGCGTTTGTCAGACGATAGATATAGACAAGGAGGAATGTAAGATTCGTCAATGGAAAAAATGCCGTCGCTGACTTTGAACTTCATGACCGGGAAGAAGTCTGTTCCCTCCAGCTCACTCAGGGAATAGATGCCATATGTGTATTCCGGTCGTACAAAGGGTATTTCCTTTACGTCGAATTCCAGTTCCTTTTCGCCGAAATTACAGGCCAGGTAGTATTCGTTTCCATATACCAGCGGGATGATTACTACAACTTTTTCGTCAATGTGCAGAATTTTCCCTGAGGGGAGTAGGGCCATGCAGGACAGGTGCTCAATTTCCAGTTTGTTGCGGACAAAGCCACCTTGCGTAATGAATTCAGTGAAAGGTATGAGGCCGAATTCATTTCCGTTGACGGCTCGGGTTGCCGCTTGTTGTCTGTGACGCAGGTTCTCGTCCAGCTCCAGAAAAGTTTGGGCGGAGATTGCCATGCCGGCTTTCCAGTCTATTCTTGAGTTAATGTTCATAATGGGTTCCTGTTAGTGTCAATATGCTGGGTTGATGAATGTTCGTGGGTCTCTGTATTATAATCCAGTGTCAGGGCATCTCCCAAAACAAAGGGATGATTATGATGTTTGATGACAATGGCGCAATGCGTGTCGAAAGGAATGAACCATTCGCGGATAAAATCGGCAAACGGATCTACGGTCAGTTTTAGCTGGTTGTACGCCTCTGTTGTAAGATCTGGGACAATCAGCTGGAAGGTGATGGCAGGTTGCGAATATTCGTTTCCTTCGTCCCATGTATATCGGCCGGTCGTCATTTCCACAGGGCAACCAAACAAGCATTTCAGCAGAGTATGTAAAAAGCTGAAGTCAGCGCGCAAATGGCTGACAAGGAGAAGCAGTGGGGCTGTTTTCCGGATGTATGGGTTTTTCTCCTTTTCCAGTTCGTAGTCGAAATAATATTTAAGCAGCAGGGCCAGTTTTTCGCTCGACAGTTGTGATGTTTCTTTCTCGATGTGAAGGCGGAATCTGAAGTTCAGGGTATCTACAGGCTTGAAGAGATCTTTCAGAAGTTCCTCTTTCTTTTTGAGCTGTTCGTATTTCTGTTCGAAGCCCTTGCCTTTCAGGATATTGTCGGGGGCAATAATTCCTTGGGGAAGCAACCGGAGAAAACCGTCGCGAGACAGACGTACCGTTTGTCTGTCCTCTTCGAACGACAGAATATCCGGACTATAGTTTCGATAGAATGCGCCGGCATATTCCGCTTGCCACTGATCTGTATGATCAGGGAAGAGGTAATTCAAGAGGAACTCCGCGCTGATGTCAAATGGTTTTGGATCGTTCATCATACCTGTCTGCTTTGAAATAAGAAGGTTGAGTAATTTCGTTCATCGGCCAGTTCCACATAACGGTTGCCGTTTTCTGTCCGCACGTGCAGTATGCTCCACGGTGGAATACCGATTTGAGAGAGTGTCAGATCCCGATAAGGGAAGTGACTGTCAATAGCTTTTATCTCATGTTGATAGAAGGCGTGGAAAGGAAGGTGACGTAATGTAGGTTCTTCTTCCAGAAATTGTGCAATGGCGTAGTCTGGCAGCATGACGGTTACTTCTCGGTCGTCTTTCCGTATGGTCAGGTAGTCCACAAAACAGTGGTCTCTAAGGATAATTTCCACATCGTTGCATCCCAATTGCCCGGCCAGATTGTCCAGTGCTTCACCAATCGGGCTGTCTGTTGTGAGGTCTGCTTTTTCTATTGGCTCCCATTGTTCATGCACGGGGCATTCTTCATCGTAACCCGTAAAGCCTGCGATACGTGCAGCCAGGTGTTGGCCTTCGTAGTAGAACATCTTTCCGCATAGCGAGGTTAGTTCTCCACTGGCCAGTTCATCGGGATGTAACAGCTTGATGGCTTCCTGTGCTTCTACAGCACCGATGATAGAGGCGATAACAGGTGTAGTCGGCACACGGTTCGCCTGTTCGTTTCGTTGGATGGATGCACTGCATGACAAACGGTACGACATGTCTTTCAGTGCTTCTGGACCAAGGTTGCAGGCGTAGCAATTCTTGCCGGGCATAAATACTCGTGCTGTGCCTTCCAGGCCGTCTATGCCGCCGTCTACCCAGGGCACACCGACCCGCATGCAAAGACGGTTCAGGCAGTAGCGTGCCCATCGGTTGTCTACACAACCTACAACGACATCCATCTGGCGTAGCAGGCCTAGTCCGATATCGTGGCAGATGTCACACTCCAAAGGCAGAACTTGAATGGAAGGGTTGATTTCGCGGATACGTTTGGCCGTTACGGTTGCCTTGGGGCGACGGGCTTCGGCGTCTGCTTGGCTGAAGAGGATGGAACGGGTCAGGTTTGATGGTTCGATGGTGTCAAAGTCTACAACGACCAAGTGACCGACGCCAAATAGAGCCAAATTCTTCAGTACTTCGTTGCCGAGAGCACCACAACCCACTACCATGACATTGGCTCGTTCCAACCGCTCCTGCTTGAACCAGGAAAGCAGTGAAAACACGTCCGCACCCCAAGTGGGAGCTAAGGTCGGTATCGGGTCGTTTTCTTTCATTGCAAGATGATTTCTGTTGTTTGGCTGTTCAAATGTAGCAAATATTCGGGAAAGCCCCCAAATGATTGAGACAATATTTGGCAGAAAACGTGTAAAAAGCTTTCTTTTTTATATTTAACCGGTTGCAGCCATTCAGAAACGATGGAGGATAAAACGGAGAAAAGAATAGTTATTACCGATATTTCGTAAAGAAAATCGAAGAAGAGGAACGATTATTCCAGTATTTTTCCGTATGTTTGCAAGGTATGATTTCAGAAACAGTACGCATGAGATATGGGTGGATCATAATACTATGGTGCATGGCGGTTTTTCCCGTTATGGCACAGCGGATGCACGTAGAAGATTTCGGACGCTATAAGAAGCCGTTTCTGCACAAGGCATCTTTCACGACCGATAAACGGCAAGCCCTGCTCGACTTTTTTACTAATGAAAAAGGTTTTCAGTTCTTCGTGGAAGATGCGCCCGTAGCCGCAACCGAAGGAGAGGGAATGGTTACCTTGGCACTGCCTCACCGTACAGGTTCCCTCATTATCAAGCATCCTGTCTACGGGCAACTGGCCTGGAAGGTGCCCAATGGTGTACTGAAAAAAAAGAAGCACTATCATGCTTATCTCCATACTGAAAGTCTGGAGAAAGAATTCCGTCAGCAAAAGCAGTGGGCGCTGATTTCGACGGTGCCCGAACGTGCCATCGTTTACGTAGATACCGTTATCCATCCTCTTCTGGATGGAAATCTTTCTCTCTATTTACCATTGGGCCGGCATGTCTGCCGTATTGAGTCACCCTTCTATCAGACCTTGAATGATACCATCGAACTGACAGATATTGTCCGTTTCGAGAAGCGTTACGTATTGCAGCCCTTTTATGCCTATCTGACTGTGGAAACCGATTGGCCCGATGCGCGTATCTGTCTGGACGGGGATTCGTTGGGGCTGCAGCGTGTCGAAACCTCCCGTCTGATGCCCGGGCGATATCGCCTGACCGTCAACCTGGGTGATTCGCTCTACTACGAGCAGTGGCTGGAGCTGGCGAACGCTGAGCGCAAGGTGGTTGATTTGCATGGCATCGAATTGCGTCCGTTCCCACAGCTGGGACAGTCCATAGAAATGTCTGGATTTCCGGATGAGGTTTTGGCTGATTCCATGGCTTCGGACGGCCTTCAGGAGCAGTCAGGACAATGGGCCGACGTACATATTACCGCCTTCGATGCCGACACCGAAATCTGGCTCAACCGCGAGCGGCTGGGACAAGGTGAATGGCGAGGAAATCTGGCACCTGGTTTTTATGCTGTCAGTTCAAGGAAAGAGGGACTGGACTCACGCACCGATTTCTTCTGGGTGGATGCGGGGAAGAGCGTGGAACTGAATCTGATTTCGCCTTTGGCTGACTATGGACTGTTGAACGTGTCGTGTGATGAAGTGGATGCCACTGTCTTCCTGAACGGACTTGCGATTGGTTCTGCGCCTTGTGTGCTTCGTAATCTGCCTGTCGGCCGTACTTATCGGGTCCGGTTGGTCAAGGGGCGCAAGGCGGCTGAAACGCTTGTCCGCCTGAGGGGGAATGACATTGTGAATGTGAAACTAAAACTGAAATAATAAACATAAGGAATACAAATGAGAATAACTGTGTATAAGCTGTTGCAGGAAGCCCAGCAGAAAATGAACGGATATGCGGTGTATATGAATTACCAGTTCATGCACTTCGGTGTGAAGGCCGAACCGGCTGCTCTTTTGTCAGTCGAAGTGGAAGTAGGTGGTGAGCGGATGAACTTGGAGGACGTGGCCGATGTGGCGATACCCCAGGACGACCAGTTTGCTTTGATTCCCAAGGAGCAGGACTTCCTGTTTGACATCTGCAAGGCTGTGGCTCAGGCACATCCTGACTATAAAATCGGACAGAAGTCGATGAATGGAGAAGAAGAGGACTCGTTGGATGGAGAAGAAGACCGGTACGTATTGTGTACAATGCCCAAAGTGAACGATGATCGTCATGACGTGGGGATGAATTATGTAAAGGCCATTTACGAGGAAATGACGGCCAAAATCGATGCGACTCATGCGGCATATGGAGCGAAGATTATCAAGCAATTGGCAAGTGCCAAGCCTGAGGAAATAGATGAGGCGAAGGAGGAACTCCAGAAGATTTATGATCAGATGAAAGATATATGCAAGTCCTATCGTGAGGAGAAAGAAAAACAGATAGAGGAAGCTTATCAGGACTATCTGAAAAAGAAGGCCGAGGCTGAACAGGCCGAGAGTGAACGGCAGGCCGCACGCGGCGAAGACAAAAGCTCGAAGTTGGACTTGAGCCAGTTTGTCAGTGAAGAATAAGAGTCAGTATCGACCGTATAATTAGGTTGCAACGACTGCACAATTTGGCCGCAATGACTGCACGATCGGGCAGAATCGACCGCACGATTCAACCTCAACGACCGCATGATTTTTTCTGAACGAATAGGGGAATACGAAAAAGCCAACTAATTCGCGTACTCTGTATATGAATTAGTTGGCTGATATTAGCTAATTTAATGAATGTTCCCAGTCATTCTGTGAAGTTTCGTATAATTCAGAGGTTGGTTGTTATTTCCCTTGTGAATCGCATGTATGACCAGGCATGTTGATGGAGATGCTGCCGCCGTAGGCACACATCAGCTTGCAGTTGTCCAGCAGGGCCGGCATGTTGGTAATCAGTTGCTTGCCGCCCGGTGTCCAGGGAGCCACGATTACCGGGATGCAGGGCATGGGTGTCAGGACACCCATTGCAGCCGATGTGGCAGAGGCCACCATGGGGTTGCTCAGCGACTGGCACATGCCGAAGGGCAGGATGTTGACCATCGGAGCGAAATCCATAATGGTGGCTTTCGGCTTGTTCTGAATCATCGGCCGCAGAGGGACCGTTACCATTAGTGAGGAGGGAGCCATACCGAACGTGCACTTCAGCGTAGCACCCATACAAACATATTTTGCCATAATCTTTCTGCTTTTATCCGTTGTTCGATTTCAGTTCTTCTTCACTCAGTTTCGTACCCAGCTTTGCGGTAGATGGTGCACCAGGCACAGAGATACCTTCGGTGGTGTAGGGGGTCTTGAACGACGAATTAACCTTCAGGTTCTTCATCTCGACTGTTTCGGCAGTGACGTCGGACTTGAATGTTGTCTTGCCCTGAGAGGTCATCTCACCATAGAGGGTTGTCTTGTTGCCGGAGAGTGCAGCGTCACCGCCACTCAGTTGCAGGATGGCTTTGCCGTCCTGCTGCAGCTCGACGGTGGTGTCGCCGAAGAGGCCCACCTTGTCCGAGGCCACCTGTATGCTTTTGCTTCGTGCCTTCTTGTCCCTTGCTCCTGCATAGACCTTCTCTGCCAGCAGAAGCAGACTGCTGCCTGCAGCCAGCTCCTTGTCGGTGCGCTTCTCCTTGTCCACATCCATTGCCTTCACCTCCACCGCCTTGGCGTTGGCAGCAATCGTTCCGGTAGCCTTGCCTTCAGTGTCGGTGGCGTTGAGGTTGATTTTTTCGGCGCGCAGGGTGAACGAGCCCTCCTTGGTCAGGCTCTTTTCTTCGGTCTTGTCGTCTTTCGTCTCGTAGTCCACAGCCTCTACCTGGATTTCCTTCGAGACGACGCGCACGCTGCCTTCGGCCGGTAGGTCAGTATTCTTGTCCGCTATCTTGGGGTTGGCAGTATTGATTTCCACGTCCTGTGAGCCCATGTAGATGCCGCTGTCCTTGATCAGCGCGCTGTCGTTGCCGTAGGAGGTGAGGCTGATTTCCTTGCCAGCCAATCCGATACCCGCACCGTCGTTGGTGCGCAGGTTGCCGTCGCCGTCGGTCGAGGTGAGGCTGATATTTTCGGAGCGGAGCGAGATGGAGGTATCAGTACTTTTCTCTTTGAACGAAGACTGCAACTGGCCTGCTGCCTCTTTTTGTTCCTTGATGCTGTTCAATTGGCGGTTGCTCTCGGCAAGGCGGGAGAGGACGTTGAAGTAACGGGTCATTGCGGAGTAGATGGTGCCGGAAATGTTCCGGATTTCCTCGTGCAGCTCATCGATGTCCATGTAGTTTGTTCGGGTCATTGTTTCGTCCAGGTTCATAAGGTCCTGGTCGAACAGTTTGTCGATTTGCGAGATGAGCGATGATACTTCCGACTTGGCCTGACTCGCTTCCTTCTTGAGTTCATTGGCTTGCGTAGTCAGTGCTGTCTCTTCTTGTTCCAGCTTTTCTTTGAGCGTTTCGCAGGGGAGTGTCGCGTTCAGGCTGATTTGTCCGTCGGTAGAGAGGGTAATGCCGCCGTCGGTGCCGCTAAGACCATACGTCGGAAAGACATCATTAGCCTGCTTTTCGCTTCGGATGATGACATTCCGGGCTTGCGAGACAATCTCCGAAATATCTTTAGCCACATTCTCCTGCCCGTCCATTCCCGGATCTACCGCGATTTGGCGGATATTTGCGGCGCGGCTCACAATGCTTCCCACACCGGAAGCGCCTGCACCTACGCCGTCCAGGCAGATGTCTGTTCCCCGGAGAATGATTTTCGAGTGGCTGCCGCACAGCGTTCCGCTCTTATCTACATTACCGATGATGATTTCCGGAGCGGAGATGATGACGCGCTGGTCGTCGCGGACATACCGTCCTTTCTCCAGATGGTCTATCAGGTCGATTTTCATCTGCTGGACTTCGCTTTTATAGCGTCGAATTTCATCCAGGTCTTTTTCCACGTTCTTCTGGAAATCGTCCAGAGCTTCCTGCCAGTATTTGAATTGTTCTGCGATTGTTCTCATGCTTGATGGTGTATATGTTATTGTATGCTTCTGAGTATTTGTTTTAATTTAGCGAGAGGGTCAGTTTCCGATTTTTTGTAATAATGGATCTCTTTGTTCTGGAAATTAAGGGTCTCGCCTTCCTGGTCGGAAAATAAGATTTTTCCAGCATCTTCATTGGTGTCCCATATATATTGGTCGAGCATACCATCCAGTTTATGAAGTCCTAAAAACTTCGATTTCATAATCCCCAATCTAGCATTATCTCGCTTTCTGAGTTGATCAGGAGCTCCGTTTTCATATGCTAAATTATTATTGATTAAATTGCCCCATTGTGTATTATCGTATGCTTGAATTTGTTGCCCTAAGCTGATTTTATTTACGCTGCAATGGGTACTGTCTTGGGTTTCCGTTGTGGTCTGATTGTTAATTAATAAATTTAGAATTTCATATACAAGTGCTCGTTTTAGGTTAACGCCTAAATCTTGCGGCCCATTATTGCTCAAATAATTTTGGGTAGTGGAATTGTCAAATAGATTTTTAAGTGAAGTTTCAATTATTTGAGTGTTGATTAATTGGCTTACAACGGTGTCCTGTAGATAAACATTTTTAAAATCAGCCCAAATTTTGTCTGACGTTAAATGCATGTCTTTTATATATAGAGCATTTTCGTTTAGCACGTTTACATAAGTTTTAATTTCCTTATAACGTTCTAAAGCATACAGTTTATGTGGTTGTGGTTTATTTTGCATTTGCACTGCATTAAAGGAATCGATATTGTTGGGATATAAAGAGGCAAAATCTTGAGGAATAGTATTTACATATTGATTTGTGAGTGCTGTTGCAGCAGCATGATACTTTGAGTAAGCGTCACTATATGCATCTTTTGCACTTAACATATTAGCGTTTATCGTATCAAATGCTTTCTTTGCTGCTTCAATAGCCTGAATTACATTGTTTATATGTATTGGTATTCTGTTCGTTGCCACAGGATTAGGATTATTAGGATTATATTGTATTGTTGTTTCGAATAGATCGGGTTTAAGATGTTTAAACGTATTTCTCAGTCCTAATTGTTTGACTGTTTGACGTCCGGCAATTTGAGCCTCTCCCTTGCCGGCTTCAAAACACAGGTACCTGTTCGACTTGATAAGCATAGTACCGCCACAAGGACGTACGATAGTTTCGAATGCAGTACGTATTAAATTCATGTCAATAACCTCTATTTTTGATAAGACGTCGGTAACCATCGTCTTGCCAAAATCTTTCCATCCTTCTTTCCACTTCTTGTCTTTCATATGCCAAAAGTGGGATGCAATATTGTTTCCGGAGGAAATGGACAGATTATTACCCGCCACGATATCGATGTTTTTCCCTTCGATACGAACATTCCCGTTGGGCGCACTGATGGTGATGCCTGTAAAGGCATTGATATCTACTTTGCCCAAAGGGCTGTCAATGGAGATGGCACGTTTGTCCGACGACATGGATATGGAGTACAGCCCGTGTTCGTCTGTAAACTCGATGCCTCCCATCGCTTTCTTGTTGTAGTCCGGAAGTTTTCCTTTCAAAACAGTTGGATAAAAACTATTAATTGTTTTCCATAAGGGGATGAGTCCATTGAAGACATTCGTAGAGGCAGGAGGGTCGGAGAAGATGATGGAATGACCGTTTACGGATGAAATGACACGAGCTTTGTCCTGTTTGAAAGCGTATGGAACCGTCGATTCATCTTCTTCTGCTGCTCTTGTATAGAGCATGCCTTCTACGTAAGGTTTCTCAATATTCCCGTTCTCGTAGTTGATAATGGCTTCGTCGCCTATCTGGGGAAGGAAATTGAAGCCGCTGCTGTCCGAAGCCATAGGGAGGGCAATGCGGATCCATGGTGTAGGGTCTTCCGTGTTGCCTTGCCACGGATAGCGTACCCTTACACGATTCATTTTCAAGGGATCCGTATTGTGTGTGATGAAGGCCCGTTGGGCTTTGGCCTCACGAATGGGACCGACAGGAGCGGCAGGGGGGAATACGAATTCATTCTCTTTGTATGGGATGGCCTCGATGTCGAGAGTCTCCGCATTGCTGTTGGCGCAGCCGTTCATTTGGACAACAATGTATTGTTGCCCATCCAGTTCTATCAGACTGCCCAACGAGAGGGGGTAGAAATGGTCGCCTAATGCAATTTGGATGCGTGACTGTTCATTCGCTTCTATTCCCTTGCGGACAGTTTCATAAAATTCTAGGCTGAAAGTTACGTAGCTGCTCAAAGTGGTGTTTTTATTCTCCTCTGATGTACTGAACGGATGGATGTGGCCGTCGTTTTTTCTTTCTTTTTTGTAAATATCATTTTTATTGTTGAAATATTCTGTTTCATAATTGTTATTAGCATCTGCAGCCAAGGCTAAACTGCTCATACTGGTTGCAAATGTACTGAATGTTACATTTGCGATTGCCTCAGCTATATTAGCTGAATTAACAATATCCGTAAAAACGTTGATAAGGTAACATCCCGGCCACAGGGCAAAATCTCCCCATTTGGTGTATTTATCTTTTGGAGGGAGAGAAGCCAAGTTTTCATCGGAGGTCAGGTGGGAATTCTGACACAGCATAATGTCTTTGTTTTGTTCATACTTACTTCTCTTGACATTATCGGTTTTGTCTTCGTCTGTTTTCTCACCCTTATCATTTTTCTCTATCTTGTATTTAATAGTCAATTCTTTGCCATTGTCGTTTATGATTTTGTAGTTTTTCCCAAAATCCTTTTTTAATTCAGCTTCATTAAGATCTAAATAAGGAAATGTTTTGGTAAAGCCGTCAGCATAATTATGATGCTTGTTTACGATATAGTTTTCTTTCCACGCAGTAGTTGTTTCATTGGAAAAATTGACGGAAACATACTCTGTTATAGACGTTTGTTTAGATGTAATTCTACCGGTATTATCTTTTTCAATATTCAATCCGATATTGAAAAATCCGTCCTCGTAATATAGAAATTCTCCGCATCGGTTACAGACTCTGACCAGGAAATCGAAGAAACTTTCGTTGTATTGCACGAGGTAGGGCTGGATAAATTCTTTATTATCGCCATAATATAGATAACAAGGTTTTTGGTTAAATTGAGACTTTGTTTCTTCGTTGATAATATTGTTTAATTTTTTTACTTCTTCCTTTAGATTATTTATTTTTGTATTTATATTATTGGACAATGTTTTCTTCTCGACAAGCGTCTTTAGCAGTTCTTTTGCAGTGTTTTCGTCTTTCTCTTTTGCTATTTTATTTTCAAGGTCTTTTATTTCTCCTTCCGTTCCTTTTTCTGAGTCTCCATCTAATATCTTTTGTTTTTCCTTGAGATTGGTCTTCTCTGCTTCTCGTTCATTTATTAGACGTTTAGCATCCACTATTGTCAGTTGTTTGTCTATTGCTTCCGGAAGAGTGTTGGGCCAAAGTTTTTTGTTCAAAAAAATATCTTGAATGAATTTTTTACCTGTATAAGCCTTGCAATAGGTATCCAGTGTGAGGTATTTAAATGGATCGTAGGCTTGGAACGTAACATAAAAAGTATCAGCTTTTTTCTTGACTTGTATGCCGAATATATAGTATCCTTTTGCTATATTGTTCGTGTTGTTGCTCTCTTTGCAAACCAATTCGACTTTTTTCCCTTTGAATGTGCTGTAAATAGCATTCACACCGCTGCAACCTGTTAATTGCAACTTAAAGATAAGTTCCCCCGGTTTGTAAATCGCTTTCGAGTAGCTCAAATTCTGGAGCGTAAAAGTCCATGTAGTATTCTCGATGGTTGTAGACCCTGTTGAATGGCCATCGTTTGAGTTGTAACTCAATTCGATATTTTTATTTTCTTGAGGGACGTTGTAGATTGTTAAAGTATAGGAAGCCATGATGTTCTACTGTTTATATTAGAAGTTGATATATAATTTCTTTTGATAACTGTCGCTGCCGATGTAAGTAATCGATTTGGTCAGCAGCCTGATGCTGGTCATCATCAGGTCGATATTTTTTTCTCCCTCTTCGGAAGGGAAGGTTGTCGTTGCAGGATGAGAAGCGCCAAAGGCTTCGTCTACACTAATGGCATAGCCAGTTACAATCAGTCCGCTGTCGTAGTCACTCAGCGTGTTTTCTCCTTCGTCGGTACGGAAAGATGCGTTGAAAACGATTGAGAAGCACGACTCGGTATGCTCGTTCATCCGTTTGTATATTTCTTTCAGGTATCCGTCCGGCAAGGATTTGATTTGTAGCTGAAGGATGGTAGTCTGGGTTGGTCCATAGGGCATTCCTATGTCATTTCTCTTTCTAGTACATTCGTAGTGGAATTGCTGCAGCGTGAAGCCTTGCTCTCTTCTGACACTCGTCTCATGAATGTTATCGAAAAAGAGAGTGGCCTTGAGGTAGTTTGAGATATTTTGCATAGAAGGTTTTAATTTGAGGGGTTCGCTTTTTAGAATTCAATCTCGTCAATCTCCAGCTTCTTCGCCATAATGCCCAGTTTGAGCTGATGGCGGTTGGTGTTGCTGATATTGTAGGTTTCGGCAATCGAAAAGCATTTGGCATCCTCAAACTTTAAGGTTCGTGTCGTTATGTCATATTTGGAGGATTGGTTGGCTAAATCGATTATGACTTTACCGGACAGTAATGTCTGGTTGATATACCATTCAAATAGCATAAGGTCGTCTTTATTGGGAGCAATGACCGACAGGATAAGCTGGTCGCACCGTGGATTGCCGTCAGGAGTGTAGGAATTGTGATGCCTCGATACTTTGACCTCGCATTGAACTACCTGATACGCATTGGTATAGGCGCCAGAGGCATTATTTCCCAAATATAGATTTGCAAATAAGGACATAACGGGAGGTTTTTCACTTCGTGTTTCTTTATTTTATCTCCCCGGCATTCCTTGCCGGGGAGAGGATAGATACTGCCGGATGGCAGCTACATACTTTATTTCCAAGGATTCTGGAAGGCAACGGGACCATTCTTCAGCTCCTGGCAAACGATTTGCAGTTGCTCGAAGTGTTCCTCGCCATCTTCCCATTTTTCCATGTAGTGTACGCAATAGCATCCGGTGCCTTCCAATTCCTTCATGGTAGAACCGTCGATGGTGTTGTAGAAGGTAATCTTGATGTCACGCGGATCGTTGGGCGACAGCATCCATTGCAACAACTGGTTGTTGCCGTCGTTCATTGCTTTTACGCGGATGTCGATACGGCCGCCTCTGGGGATACCGGAGATTTGGCCTTCACGGTCGGTTGTCTGTGAGAATGTATAGTCAATCATCATGACTTCACGGGTCTCGAAATCTTTTACCGATAATTGTACCGGGGTTATATTTTCTGCCATATTGTTTCTGTTTTTTTTGTTAGACATCATTTTTCGGATTTAAGCCCAGTCGTTTTCGAAAACAACAGACTCGAATTCAATTTTCTGACATGTGATTTCGATTTCTTCGAAATGACCTTTCTTGTCTTCCCATTTTTCCTCGAAGTTTACACAATAACCGTTGGTGAACTTGATTGTCTTCATGTTCTTACCGGTTTTTGTTTCCAGGAAAGTGATTACACCATTTTTTGGCAAATTGCGTTCAACCATCCAGGCCAGTAAATCGGGGGTACCATCGTTAAGCGCTTTTACACGGATGTTGATTTTTCCGCCGCGGGGAATTCCTGACATCTGGCCTTCTACGTCTGTTGCCTGGTCAAATTCGTATTTAACCATCATGACTTCGCGTTCCTTATAGCCGTCAACTTCTAATTTTACAGGTGTCTTTGCCATAATCTTACATTTTTAAATATTGGGTTTATAGAATAGGGTTGGATTTATGCCATCTGGGCATCTTTGTCTTTCTTGTCAGCAGAAACTTTGATAATAAAATTTTTGGCTGAATAGAAAGGGGTCAGGCTGATGTCGCATGTGATACGCTTGGTTATCGGATCCTGGGTTGGTTCCTTGATTTCATAATTCTGGAATAAGTTGCCGTAACCCTTGTAATCGTTCAGAAAGGCCTGAATCTTTGCTTTCAGGTTTTTGGGCGAATTATAAGGATCCCAGTTTTCGAGAGCTACTTCGTGTACGTAATTCATCAGAACTTTCTTGACCCAATCGAATACGCGGACAATTGGATATTCCTTCATGGAAGTATTGTCGCCGTTATAGAGGGTGGTGTTATTGAAAGCCATTACACGTCCTTCAGAGTATACCATCGGAATGACCTGGTTATCCATCAGGGCAGCTATTTCAGACTTCAGTAAGTCCAGTTTTACTCCTTTCACACCATTGAGCGTACCGTATTTCTTGCCACCGGCTCCTTGAGCCATGTTGGCACTCTCGTCGTACAGTTTTCCGGCTAAAGCACCCGAACTGCAGATGTAGAATGCCGGGCTTTCTTTTTCGTCTTCAGACAGCTTTTCGGAGTCACGGCCTACAAGCCAGTTGGCGGTCATGATGACGTTTTGCAATTCGATATCACTATCGCGGTAGCCTTCTGTATTAGCTTGCAGGTCATCGAATGAGTATTCGTCTGCGTGGTCTGTAATCAGCATGACTTTGTATTTGAAAGCGATTTTAGCCCATTGCAGCAAAGTCGGTTTGTCCTGGAACACATTGCCTGGAACAACCATCAGGCTGTAGCAGTCTTTCAGGCTCAGGCGGTCGAAACCATTACGCAACAGGTTATCTACTTCTTGAGCAAATCCCGAATCGCTATCAGCAATATCATCTTTGTATACATTGATGATACGCAGATTTTTCACTTTGTCGGTATTGGCATTTTTGAAGAAACTGTCAAGAGCCCGATAAGACCGTTCCAGATTGGCTGTTGCATAGAGAGCATCAGTGATACCCTGGCTAAGCACTTTAGTGTATTTATCTTCTTTGGCTTTGCAGGCATCTACAAATTCAGTAGCGCTCTCATGACCTTCATTCAAAATTTCCAGCCAACCTTTAATCTCGTTAATCAAGTTTTCCCGTTTATCCTGAAAGCGTTTGTCTGACAGGAATACGGCTTTAGCTGCTTTGCGTGCCGGGTTCAGGTTGTCGGCATCGGGCATAAAGCCACGGATGGCATTGAAACCACCGAATGCGGATAACAATTGGGATATATCTTTGGCTTGGGCCGGTTGCTGGGCTTGCTTTACTTCACCAGCGCCCTGTGATGCGATATTGCTTTTCTGTAATTCTGCTTCTGGCATAATATTGATTATTTAGAGGTTTACTTATTATTTTCCAATTCTTCCAGCATGGCTTGCAGCATCTCTTTCAGCTCTTCTTTAGCGGTGCTGTCTTTCAAGATGTCTCTTAGCTTTCTGTTCTGTTCGATGCTTTTACGAATTTTGCTGTTGGTGTCGATTTTCTTTTTTACATTTGAAAGGAACTGACTGTTTTCAACAAGTCTGCCTTTTCCTCCCTGGGCTTCAAAGTCACGAAGCTCACTAAAATGGAGCACTTCATTTATTGAACCACCTTCTTCGTCCACAAAGTCTACTTCGACGGACGGCTTGAAGTGAGCAAATGCGTCGTTGATGTTTTGTATATCTTCTACAAATTCTGGATTGCCAGATTCAGCGTCTGATGTGTATTGGTCAATCATCAACGTTTTGTTGTTATCAATGGGGGTGACTTTTGCATTGGATTCTTCATCTGGAGCCATTGAGATGAAATTTTCTTTCATTGCCATAAGGTTCTCATTTTTTAAGGTTATTATTTTATGGATTTTATATATTCATTGAATTTTAGAGTGTTATGAACTCAGGTTTTCCTTCTTTCATTCGTACTTCAACAGTATCTCCTGATTTGATTTTGCCGGAAATAATCAATTTGGACAGTGGATGTCTGAGCTCTTTTCGGATGATACCAATAACGGGGCGTGCACCATATTGTGGGTTGAACCCCATCATGGCGATATCTCGCTTGGCATCTTGACTGATGTTGAGCCTGATATCTTGCTCTTCCAATAGTTTCAGCAGTCCTTTCAGGTGTATGTCAAAAATACGTGTAACGGTTTCTTCTGTAATCGGTGAGAAGGGTACGATTTCTGTCAGACGTCCGAGAAATTCTGGCCTGAAATAGTTTTGCATGATGTCCATTAAATCGTTGTTTTGAGGAATAACTCCCTTGTTGAACGAGTCAACGATAAACTGGCTGCCGATATTGGAAGTGAATAGTATCAAAGCGTTTGAAAAATCACCTACACGTCCCAAACGATCATGCAACTTACCTTCATCTAAAATTTGAAGGAATAAATCAAACACCGACTTATGGGCCTTTTCAATTTCGTCGAACAATACTACGGAGTAGGGTTTCTGACGAATTTTATTAACCAGAAGGCCGCCTTCTTCATAACCTACGTATCCCGGAGGTGCTCCGTAAAGCAGTGCTACGGAATGTTCTTCCTTGAATTCCGACATGTCGAAACGGATTAGTGCGGATTCATCTTCAAACAGGAACGCAGCCAGTGCTTTGGACAATTCTGTCTTACCTGTTCCGGTTGGGCCAAGGAAGAAAAAGGATCCCATGGGTTGACCTTTCTTGTTCAGACCAGAACGGGATTCGAACACGGCATCAAGTACGATTTTAACTGCATGATCCTGTCCGACCACCCGTTTCTTCAGGATAGTTTCTGCATTAACAAGGCGGTCACGTTCTTTCGACTGGACTTTTCCTAAAGGAATGCCTGTCTGTTTGGCCACAACAGCAAATAAGTCAGAACTATCAAGTTCGGTACGTTTTTGCTGACACATTAGGGAGAGTTGGTCAAGAACTTTTTTCAGGTAATCAATTCGTTCTTGTGCAGTAGTTATTTTGCTGAACTCAATGTCTGCATCCAATTGTGCCATCAAGATACAACTAATTTGATTGACTAGTTTGTAATGCAGCCACTCCAGCTCGGTCATAATCTGGCTGTTTTCTTTGACACCGATTTGTTCTGTCACTTTGACCAACTCTGCTTGCAAGTTGGTGATGTCATTGGCAGACATGTCATTCATTGTTTTTACCAGTGCCATTGTACGGTCTATCAGATCAAAAGCGGAGTCTGGTAAAGCTTTCTCAGTCAGATAGCGTTTAGCCAGTCGGATGGCATCTATCATAACAGCTTCGTTTACACTCAGTTGGTGGTAGTCTGAATATGCGCCTAATGCTCCTTTCAGAATACGGAGACACAAGTCGGTATTAGGCTCTTCAAGTGTAATCTTTTCGAGCTTGTTGACGAATTCCTTGTCTGTTTCAATGTTCTTGGTATATCCGTCAATGGATGAGGTGCAGAGTAGCAGGAGGCCACCTTTGTTTAATTCCTGTTTTAAAATAGAAGAGACTCCATACAGGCTGTTCTGTTTGTCAAATAGCTTGTCTATGGATTCAATAATCAAAATAGCATTAGGCTGTTCTTTAATTTCTTGTAACAGATTTTTAAATCGGTCTTCCACTTCTCCTTTATAAGATGCGTCTGCGCCGAGGCTTGCCAGATCCAGTTCATAAGCAGTAGCATTGCTTAGAAATAACGGCACATGCCCTTCGAATAGTTGCTGAACGAATGCATTGATGAGAGATGTCTTTCCTACTCCTGATTCGCCTGTTATCAAAAGGTTGGACTTTGTTTTGCGTCCTAAGATTTCGAAAATTACAGATATTTCATTTTCGAATCCTATTACAATGGGAAGCTTACCAGACTGAGCCTCATTAATCTTGTTTATACAGTATTTACTAATAAGTCCTTTTTCATTACCTGAAGAGGCCTGTCCGATTTTGTTGGCTTTTTCGTTTGTATTTGTAGATGAGTGGAATCCTATTTTGTCTTGTATTTCAGAAACAGTAAGAGGCAATGTTTTCAGTTGATCAAATGTAAAGCCTACACCTGGTGTAACTAATGACGTCAGTATGCATATTGGCTCACAATCCGCAAATCCAAATTTCTCTTTATATACTTCAGCTTCTTCCATGACAGCCTTGGCCTCTTGGGAGTAGTCCAGATTCCTTTGTGGTCTTGTAGCTCGTGGTGAAAGTTGCATTTGTATATCGGCCCATTCCTGTAGATAGTAATAGTCTTTATCTAGATCAATCTCAATAAAATGAACCAAACCTATACTCTTGTGAAGTATGGCTTTAAACAAATGTGAGGGATAGATTGCGTCGCTACAATATTCCTCAGCGAAAGAATTCGCAATGTTTTTGATATTGCTCATCATTTTGATATATTGGAAGTATTATGTTCTTCAATAATAAAGGTCTTTTTGCAAATATAGTAAAAAATGAAACTATCTTTATTCTCTGGACTTTTTTTTTGATTTTTTTAAAAGTTGATGTGATATTCAGAGGCTTTTTGTTGTTAAAACAACTTATTGTTGGTAGTAGAGCTTCAAAAAAGGCTCTGTAAAGAGCTTCATATGAATAGGTTTCAGTTGTTTATATTGTTAATAGTCAGGAGGTTGTTTGTGTGTATGACATTAGAATGTATTTAATTATCAATATTTATAATTTTAATTGATTAAATAGGTTTTTGACAAATAACTCATTTTCTATGAACACGTGCAATTTTTTTGTTTATCGGTTATTTGTTGATTTTATTTGTGCCGATTTTTTCAAATATGATTATTAAAAGAGGAAACAGTATTATTGTAAACATAGATATCTCAGAGGTCATGGCTCTCAAAAATAAAAATTGGACGAAACTTTATTCTTTTCTGATTTATGTATTGGTTAAAATGATAAATAATCATGAAGAGTTTCGGACTGTTATTAATGATAAGGGAAAAGTAGGGGGATATTTTATTACCGTGTTATACAGTTTTTCATGAGGAACTTGTTTTCGGATGGTAGCGGATTTACATAATATTCATCGAATGTTCTGGAAACAATGGAAAATCTATTTGCTAACAGTCCCACATCTATAAAGAAGGAAATAGTATAAACTGATGGATGGAGAGAACGGTAGAATATTGAAGATTGATAGGGTCGTGGAATTTTAGAGTGCACTTTAAATACTTCTTGTATAAATGCTGATTGTCAAGAATAGTTCGTAGCTTGATAAAATCTAAGAAGTACAATGTTGTATAATTAAGCCGCTGGAAAGTTATTTTCATACTTTCTGGTGGCTTAATTTTTTATCGCTGATAATTGAATTTTGATACTTTAGAATTTACCATATCCACAATAATAATGTCAGTTTATCAATTTGAAAGTTGCTGCGTAAACAAGACTTGTTCTCTCCATCTTCTTCCTCACAATCCGTAAGATGGGTATATACTCCGAGGATTTGTATACCATCCGGCATTCAGCCCTTTTCTATTTTTGTATCGGTTAATTGAAAAGTTACAGATATGACTGGAAAAGAAAATAATATGGAAGTTATCCGAAATTCAGAATTCGGGGGCGAGCGTCCTTTGTTTGAGTCGCATAATCTGCGTTTGGAAAACGTAATCATCCGTGCCGGCGAGTCGGCCATCAAGGAGTGTAGCAACATTGAGGCTGTAGACTGCCGTTTTGAGGGAAATTACCCTTTCTGGCATGTACACGGCTTCAAGATCGAGCGTTGCTATTTCGATGTAGGAGGACGCTCGGCCTTATGGTATTCTGATCATCTGCAGATGAAAGATACCGTGATTGACGCTCCCAAAATGTTCCGGGAGATGAGCGAGATTGATATAGAAAACGTCACAATGAACGATGCCGATGAAGTGTTCTGGCGTTGCAGCGGCATCCGCATCAAGAACCTTAAGTTGCATGGGGGAACCTATCCCTTCATGTTCAGCCGTGACATCTATGTGGATGGACTGGAGAGCGACAGCAAGTATGTTTTCCAGTATGTGAAAAACGTGGAGATTCACAATGCCAGGATTACCACCAAGGATGCCTTCTGGGAAGTGGAGAATGTGACCATCTATGATTCTGAGCTGAATGGCGAATACCTTGGCTGGCACTCCCGAAACCTCCGTCTGGTGAACTGTCACATCACGGGCGAGCAGCCGCTTTGTTATGCACACGACCTTATACTGGAAAACTGTACGTTCGGACCGGACTGCGACCGTGCCTTTGAATACAGCACGCTGAATGCCGACATTCGCGGTGCCATAACTAACATCAAGAACCCGATGTCGGGACGTATTGTAGCCGACGAGTACGGCTCGATAACCATTGACGAGAACATCAAGGCTCCTGCCGACTGCGAAATCCGTCTTAGAGATGAACGCACCTGCTTTACCGACTAAAATGTAAGGACCATGAAATACGATTTTGATACAATAATTTCCCGTCGGGGAACCAATTCCTATAAGTGGGACAGTCTGCCGGCGGATAAGGATATACTTCCCCTTTGGGGAGCCGATATGGATTTCCGTACGGCGCCGGCAATTACCGAAGCACTGGCCAAACGTGTAGCGCACGGCATATTCGGGTATGTACGTGTTCCTGATGAATACTATATGGCAGTAACTCGTTGGTTTGAAAGGCGTCATCACTGGACTTTCCGTAAAGAATGGATACTGTACACCTCTGGAGTAGTTCCGGCCGTATCTGCTGTCATCAAGGCTCTGACCCAACCGGGCGACGGCGTCGTTGTACAGACTCCCGTGTACAACTGCTTTTTTTCATCCATCCGTAACAACGGATGCCGCGTTGTCGCCAATCCGCTGATATATGCGGACGGTACCTATCGTATTGACTTTGAAGATCTGGAGCGTAAAGTGGCAGATCCCGGTGTAAAGCTGCTGCTTTTGTGCAATCCGCATAATCCTGCAGGACGTGTATGGACCCGCGAGGAACTGTGCCGGATAGGAGAGATTTGCCTGCGGAATAATGTGACCGTTCTATCGGACGAGATACATTGCGAGCTTGTTTTCTCCGGACATTCTTATACGCCGTATGCATCTGTCAGCGAGGAATGCTTGTGGAATTCGGTCACCTGCGTATCGCCCAGTAAATCCTTCAACATTGCAGGATTGCAGATAGCCAGCATCATAGCCAGGGATGAGACCGTGCGCCAGCGGATAGATCGTGCCATCAACATCAACGAGGTGTGCGATGTCAATCCTTTCGGTGTCGAAGCTACCATCGCCGCTTATAATGAAGGCGAGGACTGGCTTCTTGAGTTGCTGGACTATCTGAAGGCCAACTATGACTGTCTGTGTGCATTCTTCCGTTCCCACCTGCCTGAAATACCAGTGATAAAGCTGGAAGGAACCTATCTGGTATGGACCGACTGCCGGGCACTGCATTTGCCGTCCGATACCTTGCAGACCCGTCTGTTGGAAACCACCGGACTCTGGCTCAATAGCGGTACCATGTACGGAGCTGAAGGAGAAGGATTCCTGCGCTGGAACATCGCCTGCCCGCGTTCGGTACTGCAAGATGCCCTGTCGCGCTTCAAGGGCTTTGCCGATGCCTTAACAACAGAAGGATGACCCGATGAAACGTAACTTACCTGAAACGGACATACTGCTTGATCTTATCCGCGACGGTCGCCCGATGACCTTGCGGCAGCAGCTGCGTTTGACCATAGAGCTCAGCGTTCCGGCCATCATTGCACAGCTGTCTTCCATCATCATGCAGTATATTGATGCGGCCATGGTGGGACGTATCGGTGCAGAGGCCTCCGCTTCTATCGGACTGGTATCTACCACCACATGGCTTTTCTGGGGGCTGTGTACGGCTGCCGCTACCGGCTTTTCTGTACAGGTGGCCCACAGAATCGGAGCAGGCGACCTGAAGGGAGCACGCATGATTCTGCAGCAGTCGCTTGCTGGCACACTGGTCTTCAGTTTGCTGCTGGCCATATTGGGCGCGGGTATCAGTTCTTCGCTGCCGGCATGGCTGGGAGGCGATGTCTCCATCCGTCGGGACGCATCTGTTTATTTTTTCATCTTTTCCATTTTTTTGCCCGTCCTGCAGATGATTTTTCTGGCAGGCGGCATGCTGCGCTGTAGTGGGAATATGCGCATTCCCAGTCTGCTGGGCGTCATCATGTGCGTGCTGGATGTAGTATTCAATTTCTTCCTGATTTTTCCAACGCGCGGATGCAGCGTTGCAGGTATACAGTTCACCCTTCCGGGCGCCGGACTGGGTGTAAGCGGTGCCGCTTTGGGTACGGCTGCCGCAGAGACCGTTGTTGCAGGTGTGCTGCTCTGGTATCTGCTGATCCGCTCGGAGAAACTGAGTTACCGCAGCCGGGAAATCCGTTTCCGACTGAAAGCTGACACGTTCAGGAAAGCACTCCGTATCGGTTTCCCGATGGGGATAGAACATATAGTTATTTGCGGAGCCCAGATTCTGACGACAGTCATCGTAGCGCCACTCGGTGTCTTTGCCATTGCAGCTAACTCCTTTGCCATTACGGCCGAGAGCCTCTGTTATATGCCCGGCTACGGAATTGCCGATGCGGCAACCACTCTTGTAGGCCAGAGCATCGGAGCTAGCCGGAAGAAGCTGACCCGCAGTTTTGCCCATATTACCGTACTGATGGGTATGGCCATAATGGGTACGATGGGTATCCTTATGTATCTGTTCGCTCCTCAGATTATCGGACTGATGACCCCCGTCGAAGAAATCCGCCGGTTGGGCGTGATGGCCTTACGCATCGAGGCATTTGCCGAACCCATGTTTGCAGCTTCTATTGTTGCATATGGAGTCTTTGTCGGAGCTGCCGATACACTGATCCCATGCCTGATGAACTTCTTCAGCATCTGGGCTGTACGTCTGACTCTGGCTGCCTGGCTCGCCCCGACATTAGGACTGCAAGGTGTATGGATTGCCATGTGTGTAGAGTTGTGTTTCCGCGGATTTATTTTCCTTGTACGTCTGAAATGCGGACGGTGGCTGAAACACTATCCAGATTCCAGTCGCATCCCGGCGATACCGAATGACTGACCATTCACCGTTTTCTTCATTCGCCTTATAGGTATGAAAAAACAGAACAGATGCTCTGGCCAGCAATATCCTCAATGAAACCTCATATATCTATTTTATGTATTAGTGTAAAAAATACACTTGGTAATTAAAGTATATTATTATCTTTGTATACTGAAATTTATTAGATGCAGACAGTCTTATTTATAATTCATGAAAAGATCAACAGTACAAGATGCCATGTTCCCGGGTTGTCCGGTAAGGAACGTATTGGCAAGAATATGTGACAAATGGGCGTTACTCGTCATATATATCCTTGACAGATCAGGTAAGGAAAGCATGCGTTTTATGGAATTGAAACAGCAAATGCCGGATATATCACAGAGAATGCTGACAATGACACTCCGTACACTGGAAGAGGACGGATATGTAACAAGAACAATATTCTCGGAGATACCGCCCCGAGTGGAATACGCTCTTACGGAAAGGGCAAAATCATTGCAGCCCATCCTTGATTCACTGCTCCAGTGGTCTGTAGATAATATGGATGATATTATGTGCGACCGTAAAAAGAATACTCCCGTTAAAGACTGAATGTTTATGTTTTTAACCATAATATAAGAATGAAAGCTGCTCAAATCAAGAAATATTCAAAGGAAAACTAAACGGAAAGATGATCATTCAAATATAATGTGAGATATATAAGGAGATAAAAGATATGAACATTTATGAAATAACTTTCAGTCCGACAGGCGGAACAAAGAAAATTGCCGACTTTCTGGCAGCCGAATTGAACCGGGAAATCAGATGTATTGATTTGTCAAACAGTAACGAGGACTTTCATCAATTCTCGTTGACGAATGAAGACACGGCCATCGTTGCCGTCCCATCCTATAGCGGGCGAGTACCTTCCACGGCTGCAGAACGCATTGCAAAGATTCAGGGCAATGGCGCAAAAGCAATTTTAGTTTGCGTGTATGGCAACCGAGCCTATGAAGATACTCTGGTGGAGCTGCAAGACATCGTACAGCAAGCCGGATTTACAGTCATATCGGCGATAGCGGCCGTTGCAGAACACTCCATAGCCCATCGATATGCCAAAAACAGACCGGATAAGGATGATTACGGGCATTTAAGAGCGTTTGCTGAGCAGATTGAAGATAAACTGAGAAGAAATGACTTTTCCACTCCTGCAATACCAGGCAACAGACCTTATCGGAAAGTAGCCAAGGCAGGTATCGTACCTAAAGCCACCAAAGCATGTACCCAATGCGGTCTCTGTGCTTCCAGATGTCCAGTTGGTGCCATCGACAAGAACAATCCGGCAAAAGTAGACAAGAAAGTCTGTATCTCGTGCATGCGATGTGTCACAGTATGTCCCCATCATGCAAGAAGGATAAACGGATTGCTTCTGGCTATCGTAAATATGATGCTCAAGAAGGCATGTATTGTGCGAAAAGAATGCGAGCTGTATCTCTGATGCATCACTTTGGGCATCCCTTTGAGAATTATGTATAATACTGGAAATAACTGAAAATCTCTGACAATGATGTGATAGATAATATTCCGTCATTGCCAGAGATTTCAGTTTATCAGGCAATTGATAATACAACCTTTTATAACAAACTTTCGCGCTCGGTTATTTCAGCATCTGTCATTGTGTAGCCTTCCAGACTTCCATCCTTTGCCTGAATACAGATATAAATCATAGGTTCGGCAGAAGTACATTTCAGGTTCCGGTCGCACCCCGGCGATACCCTGATGACTGACCCTTCACCGATTTCGAAAACGTCATCGTTTACCTGAAACTTTCCAGCCCCCGACAGAATGATGTAGTTTTCTTCATTCGCCTTATGGCTATGAAAAAAAGGAACAGATGCGCCAGTCGGCAATGTTCCAAACGAGATTTCACACGAAGTAGCCTCAGTAGCTTCTTTCATAAACTGCTTGCCTTCAAAACCCTTGATGCAACCTATTGTTGCGTGAGCGTACTTTTCGCCCTTGTTCATAATTTTAATGTTGCTCATATTTCCTGTTTTTTATCAAGTTGATTAACTTTGTATTCTGAACTTACTATCATTTGGATAGTGCGAAATTAGTGATTTTTATATTGATAAACAAGAAGTTACAAAAATGTAACCCACTTACTTTAAGGTAATTATTATTGGAAATGAACGGCTTACAATTACAAGAAAATCTGAAAAAATATACTCGTATAGAAGATTGCCCTATCCGGAATGTCCTGTCGCGGTTCTCCAGCAAATGGGCTATGCTCATACTGTGTGTCCTTTCCGAAAATGAAGCAACGCGCTTTAATACCATAAGTAAAGCAATTCCGGATATTTCTCCTAAGGTGCTTACCGAAACATTGAAGGCTCTTGAAACCGATGGACTGGTAAAAAGAAAGCTATATGCCGAAATACCGCCACGGGTGGAATATTCATTGACAGAGGTGGGCCAAAGTCTGATTCCTATATTAAACAGCCTCATAACATGGGCATTGGATAATTCGGCATATATATCAAAACGCAGGAAGAAATAGGTCTGACAGATTTGCTTTGGGCTTTAGCAACTGCTTCTGTCGATATTCCATTATGCTCCTTTTGGGGGGCTTTGAAGCGGGTCTGGCTTCTTCCGTCAGCACTATGCGACAGCGTGGGCTGTAGGTATTCCTGAATGTACGGAATATTGTTCAATACGGGAGGGGAAGGAGTGTTATTCTTTGCCTGTAAACCGGCTTGCTCACAAGAATGATAAACGTTGGCCTTTGCTTTGATGAATGTTTATGTTTGCTATGATGAACTTTTGGCAAAGTTGAGATGTAGGTGGAAGAGAGGGTTTGAGTGGCTATGTCAAATAAATGGAATAAGATTAGTGTGCTATGACTGTTGGTATTGATGCTATCCAAAAAGACAGGGCGTTTGAACGCATGTCGCTACCGTAATCATTGTTTGGGAGTAAAGGAGCTGGTATCTTAATTATAAAGAAGGGTTAAGAAGCAATAGTTCAGGCGTTGCTGTAAATTGAGATTAATGAAGGAAGCGGCTTTTATTGATCAATTAACGATGCAGTTTTTAACTATATCTGATTATTAAATAGTTACGCTCTAAACGGTTCAAGAGCGATATTTTCAGATAGTACGCTTTCTTTCACATGGTCACTTTAACGCATTTAACTTTTGTTTACGGTTAGAATAATGGCTACTTAGTTGCTGAATAGTGTAAAACGCATTGTAAATCATATATTTAGTACAAATTACAATAAAAATGACATGATATTTTGTGAACGTTACGATGATGGATGCTGGACATCAAAACCTCGTCATGACGCTATTCCTTTTTTGATGAAAGTTTCATTATACTTTCATCAAAAAGAAGTATTGAATATATTTTTCAAGACTTCATCAGGTGTGATTCCACCGCCAACAATTTCAGCAAGGAGAAAGAGATATTCACGTATATGCGGGTTGTATAGAATTACTGAAATACGCACAGCATGACCATTCAGCATAAGGTTGAAATCAATATACAACTCAAATTTCTCAACAAAAAGAAAAGAGGTTCATCTTCTTGTATCAAGGGTGAAGTTTACTAATAAGTTTATCAATTCATATATACATATATGAGTTACATTAAACTTGTAAACTTAATGGTTTATCTTGTTGTCTGGTTGAATCAATCAAGTAAGTTGAGTTTAAAATACATGTATATATACATGGGTAAATCTAAACTATAGATTTGTAGAAAGCCCTCCATCAGTCAGATTATTGCTCTGGTTGATGAAGGGCTTTACTTTTTTCCCTGCTGAAAAACGTATATACTGTTATTGATAGTAAAAAAATCTGTCTAAATTTTGATATATACAAAATTATCTCGGATATATACTGCCTCAGAATATTGAATATTGGTGAAGAAAAACCTTTTTATTCTTATAGAATTTTACATATACTTATTCGGCTCTGTCACCATGACTATATTAGTCGATTTCTTCATATTCTACATCAATGATATCGTCACCGTACCAATGTTTGATATCTTGCTGAAATTTATCATATCTAGATATTTTATTGTTGAGTTTTTCAAACTCTTCAAGACGTTCCTGATATGTTGTTCTCAAAATGATGAATGAAGGGAAGAAGTTCTTGTAGAATGTTTCGTTATTAATCATCATCATGGATACATCGTTAAAAATAGATTCAATATCCGTTTTGATGTTTTTCTGCAACTCAATTCTCTTAGCCTTCTCCTTGTAGCTTTTAATCCAGTCAACAGCTTCCATAATGAATTGAAGAGCAGCACCAATACGTCCAGCCCATTTGCCAATATTCTTTCCAAGTTTATCTGCACCCCATGGTTTGAACTTATGGTTGATCTTGAGGGCATCACGAATTTTCAGAATCGTCTTTCCATCTATCTTGACTTCTTTCAATCCACTGATTCCTTTCTTAAATGCTTCTTTAAACATGTCATCCTGCATGTTGTAAGAATTCTCAAAAGCCTGAGCACATGATTTCACAGAACCTTCATTGGCTTCAACATTATCGCTGATCATTCGCTCGATTCGGCTTGTAACCAGATGATAGTCGATGGATTTATTAGCTAAGCCTATCTTGGAGTCAAGAAGAGACGCCAGAGTTTCCATACTTGTAGCACCATTGATATCCTCAATAAGGCTACGTCTATATTCATCAAGGGAGTCTGCTATCTGTTTTCTTGACGCCTTGAGTTCCGTTTCAAGTGTATCCAAGTCTGTCTTTAGGACTTCATGAGATTTTCTTGCCTTTTTCAAGGCAATTTTTACAGGAGCCACTGCAAGGACAGATTCTGAATATGCCCTTTGAGCCAGATCCTTTATCACAGCTGCACTTTGACTCAGTTTTAGATTCTCAACGTCAGAAGAATCAACCACCTTAGATATGGTACCACGAAGATTCTCTATCCTTGACAGTTCATTGTATCTGTCTTTATGACTCTCATCCAGCCAATAATCCAGACCTTTCGCCTTTGGATTAGCTGAAATGCAAACGATTGACAATCTGTTTAATTCGGAATCGGTTAAACCTACTGATGACTGGAGACGATTCTTGACATTGGCAACCTTTATAGACTTCATATCTTCATAGTCTTCGTCATCAGACATGTCGATGCCAGTCTCATCCATTCTATTTAGAACAATGACGAGAGAATCAATCTTTCCGTAGTCTTTAATGACCTTCATCAAAATAGGAATATGACTGTCCTTGATCGGATTAACGGCATGAGTCACATACATGATGATATGTGCCTCAGAGATATAACGTTCTGTTATTTCAGAGAACCTGATACTGCTACCGTCAATCTCTTTTTCTTTAGTTCCGAACAATCCTGGAGTGTCAACAATCTCAAAGCCTTTTTTCAAGCTGGACGGACGATATACCACGAGATCATCCGTAGACTCATCCGGATCAATTTTCATGTTATCTTCTAATTTACCCAGAAGCCCTGCTACTGTACTTGTCTTTCCGTCTGAAAATGATCCTAACAGAACAATCTTGACTGTGTCAGTCTGTAGGCTCTCTATTACATCATGGACTTTTTTCTTTAATGGAAGGATGTCAATATCTAGATCTTCATTTGAAGATAAGATGGTCTCTAATGCCACTAACTTGTTTTCAAAATCTTTTTTGTTAAAAGTGTATGATTTCATATGTTACCCAATTTGAATGTTTATATACTTACGTAGTTCAATTAAATCATTATCTACTATAGCAGACAATTCGGTTAGACTTTCATATTCGTCTCTAATGGTGCTCTGGATGGTATTCTTGTGTGAATCCAATCTAGATAGGAGGGGAAGCAGTTGAATATGAAAGTCTTCCAAAACCTTGATTTTGCAGGAATCCAATTCTTTCTGAACCTTTTCTTTTGCCTTACTTTTGCCATGGTCACTAAAGAAGACTTTTTTCAAAATATGAAGTACCAAGCCTAATGCAGCTCCTACCGCAGCACCGATCCATCCACCAAAAGAAGATAAGGCAAGTGCCCAAGAACCGACATCGAGCGCAAGGCTGCCAATATCTTTGATGTTGATATCGAGATCGTTAAAAGCATTGTCAAGATTTGGAGATACACCTAGCTTGATAAAAGTTGTACTGTATTTACCTTTCTTTGCCAATTCAGACAACTCTCTTGCTTTATTGGATATGTTAGTTTCCAACTTTATAATGTTTTCTTGAATAATTTGGGGGATTCTTATCTTCAGTTTGTTAGCCTCAAAATCACACAAGTGTTTAACTCTGTCTTTGGATACTGCATCGTTATCTATCATTCGATAAATGTCAATCTTTAGAGATGTGAAACAACTCTGAATTGCAGATTCGCTTTGAGACTTTATCTGTCTTTTACAAGTGCTAGTTGCTGTATCCACATATTTTTTGAAATCAAGTAGTTGCTGTTCCATCTCTGAAATAGCAGAGTCTTGACTGGATGCGACTTCCTTTAACTGATTCCTTGCGTTAATTGCTAGTTTTCGAAGTTTCCTCTTATTTGCATCAGCAATTTCATTTTGGAATGATAAAGCTTTCGACAAGACGATTTTCAAAAGCTCGTCAAAACGGCTGAAAGCAAACATGGATTCTGCAGTGCCAAAGTATTTAGTAAGTTTGGCCTGTTGCTTAATGAGTTTTTCACGAGTAGTAGAGAATTTTGCTTTTGAGCACATAGCCAATAATGCCTGAATTGTGACATTTCCACCATAAACAGAACCAAGTTGTTTTTCAAAACAATCCTGAATCAGGCGTTCGTTAACTGGCACATCTTTTCTCAATAGAGTCTCACGTTCTTCTTCTTCATCGTAATTGATAACGCCACCTCTTACATTGAAGACAGAATACACTTTAACCCAGTCATTGAGATATTTTTTTATCTTGCTTGCAATGGCTTCATCCGGAGCTTTGTTCTCACCTTGTATGTAAAATACGCAGTGGGCCTTGCTCAAGGCTTCTTTGATTTCATCCTTGTAGTCTTCTTCATTACCTTCTATACCAGGGACATCTATTAAAATAAAAGGCATGCCGTTAATCGTCATTTCATACTCCTCATACACTTTTGTAAAGTCATTTCGCCCATCTCCAACGATGAGACCATCCACGCCATCTCCTGATTTATCCTTTTTCAAGAGAGAAAGACGCTTCTTTTCATTGAACAGAATTCTAAAAGTATCAATTATGGTACTTTTGCCAGCATTGGTCTGTCCAAAAAATGCAATTACAAGTCTGTCCCAGATGTAATGACTTTTGCAGAATTCAATCTCTTCGATAGACTTATCTATTGAAGAAATGGTAGCCTCTAAAAAGGGCTGCTTTATTTGGTCAAAAGCCTTGGTTTCTCCACGAAGTTCAATGAATCGATTCCTTTGGCTCTTAAGAGTCTCGAGGAACGAATCATATTTAGTCATTATTGAATCTTTTATATCCATTATTCGTAAATACATCAAATATTAATTCTCATAAAGCTTGATGACATTGCTACAAGTAGATAATGTCTATCAGAGTATTTTCTCAAGTTGGCCTATGAATGTGATTTCAATGGCATTTAGTGTTTAATTTACCATTCGTAAATGGTTTCGCGGTACAAATAAAATACAAAAATAGATGAAAAAATATTAATCAACAAAAAAACAGTTATGAAGTAATGAAAAAGAAAAGATTACTCATTATAAGTGACTTATATAAAATTTTTTAAGATGATTGGAGTACTTTATTGCCTCATTATGTGACATGCTGTAAATTATGTTTTTAGTTTAAAGGTAATAAAATAGCATAATATATATTGTAGAACTTCAAGATAACAGATGTTTAGCGGCAGTGGTATTTTGATTAAATGATTATACAACCTAGATTTATAATAAATTTGATAGAATAGATGTTAGTTTTTGATATTTGCATAAATGGTGTAAATAATCATACCTTATATGTGAATATTGATATTTAGCTATATATTTGTAGAAAACATATTTGTATGATAGCAGAAATTAGATTTAAGAACATGTTCTCATTTAGAGACGAGGCTATACTAAGCTTTGAAGCAGATAGAAGTAAGGATATGGAATCATATCATGTTGTTGACTTTGGTGCTGGTGTGAGATTATTGAAGATAGCTGTAATTTATGGAGCTAATGCTTCGGGTAAGAGTAATATTATCAAGGTTTGTGATTTTATCAAGTCATTTATTACTTATACACCACTTAATAAGGCAGAACAAATTCAAATAGTTCCGTTTCTCCTGAATAAAACGAGTTCGAGGCACTTATCTGAATATTCGATTTCGTTCTATTTGAAAAATAAGGAAAAAACTGTTCGTTATGTCTATTCAGTAGCTTTAGACAGATGGCACGTAGCTAAGGAAAGTTTAATTTATTATCTAAGTCAACAACCTGCTACTATATTTGAAAGAAATACAGAGAATAATGTTTCTGTTATCAAATTTGGCCAGAAAATCAAAATATCGCAAGCTGTTAAAGAAGCAATAACATTGAAGTGTTTGCATAACATGTCAGTTTTTTCGGCCTATATGCAGGTGAATACACATATTGCGGAACTAGAGACGGTTTTTCAGTATTTGACCAATCAGGTTATGCCAGCTATTGTATCAGTATCAACTTTAAATCGTTATGCTGAAGAATCAATCAAGAATGAGTCTGCAAAAGATTATATTTTGAGGTATCTTCAGAAAGCAGATTTCAACATTTCAAATATTACTTCTAAAGAACAGGAAACGCAAAAGGGACCGATTAATTATACCATGTATCAGCATAGGGTTTTATCTGAAGATGGGAATAATGATTGTTATGAGTTTCCTGAGCTACTTGAGTCGGACGGTACTATCCGTACGTTTGGTCTGGCTGCTCAAGTACAAAAGATTCTTGAAAATGATGCTTTTCTTGCTGTTGACGATATCGAATTTTCTCTTCATCCGAAATTGATAGAACATATTATTGAACGTTTTCTGAAAGAATCAGAACAGGCCCAGTTGTTGCTCACTACGCATTATGACGGACTGTTAGGAGAAGAAGATTTTCTTAGAAAAGATAATGTCTGGTTTACAGAAAAGAATCCGGATGGTTCAAGTGTATTGTATCCTCTAACCGATTTCAAGGGATTGAATAGGATTAGTTCTCTCCAAAAGGCATATAAGTTCGGTAAATTCGGAGCAATTCCTAACCTATGATTATGTACTTTTATGAAAAAATCCAGAAAATATAGTGAACCTTGAGAAAGATAAATGGGTCAATGAAATACTTGCAGACTAAAAAATGATTTAACTTATGGGCTTTCTACCAAATGTGCAAAATTTCATAAACTGCATTGGGAACAATGACGACTTCGTTTGCTTCGATGTTCAAAAAAAGAGGAAAAGAATGCTTTTGTTCTTATATACTGAAAGATGATGTTGGACTTGCTGGTTGTAATTCAGTTTGGGCATCGCGTTATAAAATTCTTGCTATGTCTCTCCATCTGAGAGATATCGTAGACGGGGTTTGCAATTAAGAACAAGTTTGTGAGTTGTGAGTGTCTTATCTATGATAAAAGAATCAAATTTCAGTGTTATGAGGTTTTTATAATCGGTTAATTGTGAGACAGTTTAGGTAATAATTTACTTATGGGGTAAGCATTATGTGACGGCGGTCGCTATTTTTTAGGATTGCCTTAGTAGTAATATTTTGAACAGGAAAAGAAGTGTTGTTTCTTTTATTGTTCAAATTATTGCTATATTGCAGTATGGATAGACAATTAAGTGAAATAGGAAACATTCCAGTAACGACTTCAATCATTGAATCGTTATATCCGCAACTGAAGTTGCTAGTAAGAAAGTAATCTGGCTCGAAAAACAAGGGGTTATCATCAGATTGAAGAGAGGACTTTATGTGATTAACCCAGAACATTCAGGAAAGACTCTATCGAGTGAGTTGATTGCCAATCATATCTATACTCCTTCGTATATTTCAATGTCTACTGCACTACGATATTATGGACTTATACCTGAGGCTGTATGTGTTAATCAATCAATGACTGTAAAACATTCCCGAAGCTTTCAAACTCCAGTCGGCGGTTATAACTACAAGTATATTTCGAGAAAGGCTTTTCCGATAGGAGTAAGGAGTATGAATAAAGGTGACTATGCATTTCTTATTGCATTACCGGAAAAAGTTTTGTGTGATTTGATTGCCAATTCCTCAAAAGTCATTCTTCGTTATATGAAGGATGTAGAGATATATCTTGAGCAGGATATTCGTATGGATATGGATGAGTTCTATAATATGGACGCAACCATATTTGAAGATTATATTAATGTAGGCAAAAAGGCTGATTCAATTTCGACACTTTTAAAATTCTTAAGACGATGAATTATTCGATAATATGCCCTCCCGTTATGACTTGACAACGAAGTGAAGCCAGGGTAGGACCGAAATCCGTTCTTGGGCAGCTTTGCTTTATTCTTCTTTTTCCCCTTGCTGAAGATATCGCCGTAATTATGTTTTTAGTATTAGTATTCGAAGTAGAATTTTTTTTGGATAAAATATCTATCAACATATCATAAAATAATGATAAATTGTTATATTTGCATATTATATGATAGGTTGAGGTATGGTAAAAACAACAATGGGCACAAAGTTGCCAAGAAAATTAGAGCAGAAGATGCAGATAGTTGGTGAGCAGATCAAGCTGGCTAGACTTCGCAGGAATCTCAGTGTCGCTCAGGTAGCTGAACGTGCCACCTGTTCGCCTCTGACGGTTTCACGTATAGAGAAAGGCACACCGACTGTGGCAATTGGTATTTATCTAAGGGTGCTTTATGCACTTCAGCTGGATGATGATATTCTGCTGCTTGCAAAAGAAGATGCAATGGGAAAGGCCTTGCAGGATTTGAGCTTGAAGAAACGGGAAAGAGCATCCAAAAAATAATAAGCGATGAAGAAACTTTATGTATTTGCCGATTTCGATTGGCTGAAAGAACCAAGGCTCGTTGGAGAGTTAAGTTACGAATCACTTCGAGGCTCTGACAGCTATGGATTTTGTTATAGTAATGAGTGGCTAAAGGATTATGGTAGTCTGTTTCTTAGTGATGATTTGAATAATTATCCAGGTCAGCAGTACACGGCTCCTGATAAGGATATTTTCGGATGCTTTTCTGATGCTCTTCCAGACAGGTGGGGACGTACATTGATAAATCGTAGGGAGCAGATTTTGGCAAAGGATGAAAAACGCCCGGTGCGTAGGCTTTCTTCGTTTGACTATCTTATAGGAATTGAAGACTTTTCTCGTATGGGAGGTTTCCGTTTCAAAGAATCCATGGATGGAGACTATATTAATGCAAGCGAAACCTTGCGCATTCCTCCATTGACAGACATACGTGAGTTGATTGCAGCCAGTTCTGAAATAGAGAAAAGTGAAGAAGAAGACCAACTTCCTGAAATGCGATGGATTGCACAGTTGGTGCAGCCGGGCTCCTCTCTTGGTGGAGCACGTCCAAAAGCAAGTGTGCTTGATGAAAACAAGAGTCTTTGTATAGCAAAATTTCCGTCCCGTAAGGATGATTATGATGTAGGTCTTTGGGAACATTTTTCACATCTTTTGGCAAAAAAAGCTGGGATCAATGCAGCGGAAACAAGAGTAATCTCCACAAATGATAAATATCATACTTTGCTTTCCCGACGATTTGACAGACGAGAAGATGGTAAACGTATACACTTTGCTTCTGCCATGACACTTTTGGGGTTGAATGATGGAGCTAATGCCAATACAGGTAATGGTTATTTGGATATTGTTGATTTTATCATTCAAAACTGTACCAATGTGGAAGATAATCTGAAAGAGCTGTATCGTAGGGTGGCATTCAACATTTGTATCGGTAACACAGATGATCATTTCCGTAATCATGGTTTCCTTCTGACTGTCAAGGGATGGACTCTGTCACCGGCATATGACATGAATCCTACCGTAAACGAATATCAGAGTCTGCTGATTAACAGCTATACCAATAAATCGGATCTGAAAGAATTGTTGGATTCTTGTGAAGAGTATATGCTTCCGAAAGAGACTGCTGGGCAAATCATCGGTGAGGTGTTGAATGCAGTTATGGAATGGAGAACATTAGCCACGAAATTGGGAATTGCTAAAAATGAGCAGGAACGTTTTGCTGCGGTTTTTGAGAGGCAAATACTATCTTATGATAGAAATAAAGAAAAATAGACAAAAAGATAGATACAAGAATAAAGTTATAAAGTCGGTAATAACAATGATTTACTGCCGACTTTAACTTTATTTTTGCTATAAGGCAAAATATTATCTTATTTCGTAGAACTCCATAATGTCAAGCATTTTAAATAGAATCCCATCAATGTTGCTATGCCAACTCTGGTGAAAGTGTCCATAGCACCAATGGGTAATATTTTGGTTCTCTTTGAGCATATGATAGATAGAATCCATCGTATACCGTTCTTGCTGAACATCTACTGTCAGTTGTGTATCATCATTGGCCCATCTGTAAAGCCCGTTCTTATTTTGTAATTCACAAAATGACGGTGAAGTATGAGTTATAACAGTGTCGATAATCTGTTCTACCATTATTCTTTTTAGCAGTTCAACATTGAAAACAGGCTTTTCATTTGGCCAATAATAGTTCCTTTCATAGATTCCTTTACTTAAATCTTGAGATGATTTATGGCACTTCTTCTGTAGTTGTTCCCATGCATTAATTCTGTATGAGCGGTCAATGGATATTGCTCCTCCAATGCAGAGTAATGTGTGTCCACACGCTTTTACGATGGAATAGTCTGGAATGGCAATAAACCTTTTATACTTGAACGTACAACCGTCGAAATAGGCAGGATTGTCGTGATTACCTCTGACGAAAAAAATCCAGTTGTTCGCCTCATTCATACGCTTGGTGTTCTTCTTGACAATATTTTCATAATAGCCTCTGTTTTCAAAACCAAATCCGCAGTCTCCAGCCACAATGAGAAGCGTATTTTCCATCTTATATTGCATGCACATTTTGTTCACGAGAAGATTGAAATCTCCGTGAATATCTCCAGAAATGATGATGGACTTGCATTCCGGAAATTCATATATGTTATAGTCTATATTATTCATGTGGTATGTTTTTCCAATACGGAAGAAGCATTTGCAGAATGAATGCTACAACTTCTGAGTAAGATAAATCTTTGTACAGATTGATTTTCCGTAATTTTTATTTTGTTCCTCACTCATAGTTTAACTTGCAAATAATCCTCAAGGATTGTGCCCACTCGGAGTTGTTTGGCATAATCCAATAATTTACTTATATTTCGTTCTGGTCGTACAAGATAGTTATCTATGATTTCTGAACATACATCCATACCTATCTTATTCCTAAACTTAATGGCATCACATACGCATCGTTCTATGTCGTAGATCCTGATATTGTAACCCTCCAAAAACATCTTGCTTACACCAATCTCCAGTATAGAAGCTGTATAGTGGTGAAGCTCTATTGAGGGAAATGAAGGTGTTACTACTTTTCGGTCCCTTTTTATGGCTATATGATAGGCTTGAGGCATAGTAGTCGTAAGCTGGTGTATGCTTCATGCAGACCAGGAGCAAAGGATTCCACCTGGTATAATCGCTTCTATGTCAATCATGCTGTTTGAAAGTTGGTCAATGTTGGCATACAACCCTCATCGAATCTGTATCAGTTCGCCTTGGCGTACACTTTCCAACATTTTGTAATAAGCAGCACGTCCTTTTTCCTTCATGTCAGCAGATGATATGTATGAATTAAGTTTCTTCATTGCTTGTCATCTGAATCTGTACAAAAATACCACAAATATTTATGGGTGTGGTATCTTTGTACAGGGAAATATTCAAAAATCATAAATTTCACTTTATGATTTTTGTACTAAAGATGCTTTCCAGTAAAGAAAAGAATGAACATATTTTACAATGACTTACGTTCGTAAATATACACATCATATATTAAATCCATTTTTAGGTTTATGTCTGATACCTCTAAGTATTTGTTCGGACTGTTCTTGATAAGTAAGAGGCTGATTTTGTTTCTTTCCAGTCTCTATCCATTTAAGTAGTTCGTCTTCATAGAAATATAGCTTCTTACCTCGTTTGTAAACCGGAATAAGGCCTGTGCGAACTAGTCTATAAATTGTAGGCTTTGCCTTTTGGACTATCTGACAGGCTTTATCAATGTCTACTAATTTATGTTTAGGGTCATCTTTTTGTGGCTGCATAGTCATTAGTAACTGGTAAATTTTCTCTACTTGTTCCGTTAAGTAGCTTACTGCTTGTGGTAGATTGTCAAAAGTGATAGGTTCTTTTCTCATTGTATCTATTTTTTTAGATGATTGAATTTAGTATAAAGGTCAAACACGGATTGTTATGTAATCAATTTGATTTGTTGTGATTGACGGATAATACGAATTTATAATGATTTAAAACGATAGTTTTATTCTTTTAAAGAGATTTTGTTTGCTGTTTCACGTTTCTTGGAATTGACCAAATCTGCATAAATTTGTGTGGTCGTAACATTCTTATGTGTAAGCATTTTTGAAATCGTATAGATGTCTGTGCCTAAAGATATTTGTATGACTGCGTATGAGTGCCTGAAGCAGTGGAAGGTTATGTGTTTTTTGATTCCGGCTTCCGAAATCCATTGTTTGAGAGGTTGATTCGTCATGGCTCTGGTTAGTCCTTTAAATACGCGACCTGAAGCAGGAATGCCACATAGTTCCAATGCTTCGCTGCTGATTGGGAGAGTTGCTTCCGTTTCAGTTTTTTCTGTACAAATTCTGATGTTATAGCCATTGTCAGGACCAATTTCTATATCTTCCCATTTCAGCTGTAAGATGTCGCTTATCCGGAGGCCAGTCAAACACGAGAATAATGAGGCTTGTTTGAGTACCGGAATCTTACATGGTGTAGCAGCTAGTTTTTTTACTTCAGCTAATGTCAGATATTGCTTCTTGACCTCTTTCCATTCAATTTTTTCAATGAAATCATTCAAGTTCTCACGTATCATTTTTTCTTGATAAGCAATTTTTAGTAATGCGCGAAATGTCGAAAAATAGCCAGCTGCTGAATTTCTTGAAATGTTCAAATGAGGATGACGAATTTGTTTGCAATCAAGTAAGTACGATCTAAAATTCTGACAAAGCTCTATAGTTACATCTCCGAATGTACAATAACCATTTACAAACTTCTTGAAATGCAGATAAACACATACCCATTTGTGATACTTCAACTTTGCCTTTTCGCGGAAGTAAGCTAAAAAGTCAGCCTTCATCTTGTTTTTGTCTAGAAATCCAAATTCTTCGTTTACGATTGATTGAACTCTTATGCAACGTATTGCTTCTGCTTTGTCCAGCATGTCATTGTTGAAATTTCGTTCAATCTCATTTCTGGGATTGGCATAGATGTAAATACCAAGATATTCTCTGCGACTCATTTTCATTGTATTTGGATTACGAATAGCAGGATAATAGTCTAGGTAAAGAGAAATTCGACCATTACTAATAACTCTTTTTCTCAATGTTACATTAGTACATGTAAGTGCCATAAAATAATGTTTTTAGTTGATTAATAAATAATATAATGTTTTCTTAGTACTTACTAAATATTAATGAGTACCAGGAATTTTCAATAACAATGATTCTCTTATTATAATTTTATTATTGATGTATAAAGATATATTAGATCCGCATCAGATTTGTCTTAGTAAGATAGTGGGTTTATTTTGTATTTTAATACTTTATGTATTTAAATAGCAGACGAGTCATTTGAATTGGTATGGTAAAATCAGCATTAATTTCAGTAAGGAAAGAACAATATTTGTACAGGCTGATTTATTTGGAGTAAGTTTAATGGGGCATATATACATATATGAATTCTACTAAACTCATATACATATCCTGTTGTATACTTAAATCAATCAAGTCAATTGAGTTTAAAACATGTATTATACATGGTAAATCTAAACTTTATACTTGCAAGGAGCCGGAGTATGACCGAAGTCCGCTTATGATTCGATTGCTGCTTTGCCCTTCTTTTTCTCCTTGCTGAGTTGTTCCTTTTCATAACTCATAAGAGTATCGTCAGCTTTGTTGTGCTTCACCTCTGGCTTCCATTCCCTTTGAATGGCTTTCGTGTTCAGACCTTTTGATGCAAGTGTGGAGTTCCGTATTTCTCTTACTATGCCATGCCTGGTTCATGGTGAAGTATGGGAGTTATCATTCTTATCATGTCCGGATTGTTTGCCATGGATATGTGAAACCTGTCGAGTCTGAATATGGAAGCACCCTTTACTATGACCAGCACACAAGAATATCAGGCCATTACCTTCATCTTTCATTTTGGACGAAGCCGTGACACTTACTTTTTCCTGTTGCGAAGTTAGTGCAAGCCGCATGCTGCAAGTACCAGAATCTTATTCCCTGAATTTTTTCAAAAACTTTTTCTGCTGTCGCTTTTCGGAAAACTTTTCTTGCCTGACGGTGAAATAATTCGGTAATTACTTGCCTGATTGCTATCCTTGCCAACTTTGATAGCAACGTAAAAAATAAATGTTTCACTTCTAAAATTTCAATGTCATGAAGAAAATGGAAAATTCTTTCGTAGTTTCTGGTTTTGTAGGTAAGGATGCAAGCATCCATCAGTTCTCAACCGCAAGCGTTGCACGTTTTCCTTTGGCAATCAGCCGCACTGAGAAATCAGGCGAGGAAACAACCCGCACTTCCGCTTTCATAAACGTCGAGGCATGGCGCAAGAATGACAATACAACATCCTTTGACCGCCTTGTCAAAGGAGCACTCCTCACGGTTGAAGGCTATTTCAAGCCGGAGGAGTGGCAGGATGCCGACGGTGTCAAGCGCAACAAAGTGGCATTTGTAGTCACCAGGTTTTATGAAGCTGTTGAAAAGGAGGAAACTCCATCAGCTCAGGAGAAGAACTCCAGGAAGGGCAAGTAAAGCCTTTCTTCTCTCCAATAGAGCGGCCTTCGGGTCGCTTTTTTTATGCTTATACTTCTCTTTGCCGAGATTCGTTCCTCATACACCGACTTCGGGGAACTGGCATAAATTCCGTTGCGAAGGTAAATGTCCGGTCTTGTCATTAGCAAGGCCAAGGCTTCGCTTTGCCGCAAAATCTCCACACCTACGGGTAGTATTTTGTTGCAAAACCTTGCAGAGACAGCCCCGACACCTTCTTGGTGCAACAAAATTTATATGTGTTCCCGAAGTAGTTGATCTACGAGAGGGAAGAAAAAACAGATGATATTATGACAACAATCCAATCAATCCTGAGCCGACTGACCAAGGCTGTTGGCGGTACTGAAAAGATGCTCTACACAGAGCCGGAGTTGAACAAATTTGCTAAGTTTTATCTTGATAAGTGGGACGAGAACACCAGTGAGGATGTCATAGCCGAATCTTTCACTGACTTTTGGTGGGACACAGACAGGGCTTGCAGAAGATGTTCAGAGTGTGGCAGACTGATGCGTGCCGGATATTGTGCTGACATGGGAGTAGCCTACTATTGCAGTGATGAATGTTTGCACAGCGGCTTCACCGATGAAGAATGGGCTGAGGAATGCGAAAACAACGACCAGAGTTATTATACGGAGTGGTAATATTTTAAAATTCAACGATATGGCAAATTTAGCGACAACGACCTACAAGGTCACAGGAACACGTGAAGCAGTAAATAACTTGTGGACTACCTTTCAGAACATGGAAGTGAACAGTAAGGATATATGGCTGCTTAGGCTTGCCGAGCAATACGGTATCGACTATGAGAAAAAGCAAATCAGCGTTAGAGGACATATTTATTGGGCTGAATATGAAGAAGACGAAGAGAATGATTATTTCCTCCTTTCATTTGAGACAGAAACCGCATGGGATGCCTGTAACGAACTCTTCCTTGAAATAAACCGGATATTGGCTGATGAACTGAGTATTTCATACAGATGTTGCGAAAGTGGATGTGGCTTGTTTTATGCCCATGACGAGGGGAATTTCTTTCCCGAGGAATGTTGTGTGAGTTCATACGGTGAACCTTTCGAGGATGCATGTGAGGATGTTTTTAACACCATTGGGGATGCCATCAAGGAATGGACATCAAAGACCGGTATTGGACAGGGAGACCGCAGTGAAAAAGAAATGGTGGATTTTATCAATGGCTATGAATACGAGAGCGAAGAGACCTATTTCTACATCCATCCTTTCACATTCGAATAAGTATAACTACGGGGGGTATGAGCCAGCCTTGTGCCCTCGTTATAACGTAACACTTTCCCTAACAGCTCTCAACTGTTAGGAGACATTGGTAGGTGTTTGTATATCATACACTTACCTTTGTATACATTGATACATGTAGACAAGTACACGTGTAAACAGGATTACAAGAATATATTGAAACATATAAACATAAAAACAAATAGTATGGCACAGAAAATCATTACTTTCGCCAACCACAAAGGTGGCGTGTCAAAGACAACTTCTACAGCTTCTATTGGAGCTTGTATGGCAATGAAGGGCAAGAAAGTCCTGCTTATAGACCTTGACGGACAGGCAAACCTTACACTGTATTTCATTCCGAATGAGGATGAAATAGAAACGAGCATTTTTGATTCATTGGTAAACGGTGTTCCTTTGCCTGTGAAGCATATCCGGGAGAATCTTGACCTTGTCCCTTCTTCCCTTGAAATGGCAAGTGCGGAAATAGCCTTGACCAACCTGTTGGCAAGAGAGCGGTTGCTTAGTAATCTTCTTGAACCTGTCAGGAAGGACTATGACTATATCCTGATTGACTGTCCGCCTTCTCTTGGTATTGTCACTACCAATGCTTTTATTGCCGCTGATGAGATCATCGTACCGATGACACCGGAGCTTCTTCCGTTGAAAGGCATGAGGATGCTGGACGCATTTGCTACCACCTTGCAGTGTGTCAAGCCGTCACTTCGTTTGGGCGGTGTGTTCATCGCCAGATTCAATCACCGTAAACTGAACAAGGTCGTGGAACAGGCTGTAAAGGAGCGTTATGAAAGTATCACCATGAATACCCGCATCCGTGAGAATATCGCCTTGGCTGAATCAGCCGGTAGTGGCAAAAGTATATTTGAGTATGATTCAAATTCCAACGGTGCAAAGGATTATCTTGCACTTACGGAGGAAATTCTTTCACGTAACCAGTAATAACTATGGCAAAAAACAATATGGACATTCTGCTTGGCAATATTCTGGGCAGTGCCGTTATCATTCCTGACAATAAAACAGTTGAACAGATACCTGAAACCAAGCCAATCCCAAAACAGGAAAAACGGTCATTCAAGGCAGAACGTAAAGAGCAACCGGACAATTCCTGGCGACATTTCTCTTTTATCTGCTCCAGGGAACTTGTAGATAAGGTACAGGCAATAGCTTACAAGGAGGGTTTCACCATACGTGCCTTTATGGAGTATGTGATGAAACAGGGCATCGAGGCATACGAGGCGAAGCATGGCAAGGCTCGGAAGGTCAAGTCCAAAAACATCAATGATGTAATGTAAACGTGTATACATGTATCCATGTGTACGTGTGGATATGTGTACATGTAGCAATATATACATGTTTACACGTACACGTGAATACACAAATATAGTTAAGTCAATAACAATTAAAATATTATGAATGTGAATAAATACTTCTCATTTGCCATTGTAGTATTTCTGATGGCAGTACCATTGGTATTAACTTCTTGTGGTAAAGACAACATTTTGGATGACGTTGAAGAGCTTCAGCCGGAGCTGAAAGTATGGACGGAGCCTTATCATGTTGAATGTTCAACCATAGACGAGGTCAAGAACTATATGGAGTTTTCGATGAAGCGATATGGTCTTGTATCGGAGACAACAATATCCAGTACTATTCAGCTCACTTACAAAACGGTCAACGGTAATGAGGGCATCCTATATAGCTTTTACTCTTCAAATGGGGCACTGTATTCGGTAATAGATACAGAGCTGATAGCTAATAGCCGTCTGGTTATTGAATATTTGAAGGAGCATTATTTTCTGATTGCCCCGGCAAACGAGGCAATACTTGAATACTGTTTCACGAACTCTGACAGGTCAATGGTAATTACGACTGCAAAGGTTTCCGACACTTGCTTCAACGTAAGCTACGCCTACGTCAATTGATATTGTCTTGTAGTTTTGAGCCATCATCAGGTCTTAGGAATTGTTGGTGGCTTTTTGTATACATGTATTCATATAGACGTGAATACATGGCTATATGTAAACATGTATATAAGTCCACTTGTATAGGTGTATACATGTACACATATGGACATGAATACATGTGGACATTGGATGATTGAAAAATCATTCCCTAAATAATTGATATACAAGTGGAATAATCCCTTTGTAGTTGGATTAAAATTAGCCTTTTTGTAATTGCTAAAAGCATATTATATAAGCTTTTTGTATGCTGACAATTCACGGCTTGTCAGATTTTCATCGCAAAATTACTGTGAATGTCCGAACACCAAGTACCGTTTCTCTAATGTTCCTCAGATTGGTATGGCAACCTTCCGCAAATCAGAGATTTGGGTATTCCATACAAATCTGTAGCCATTTACTTGTCTTATCTTCCATGTCTCACAGTGCCAGGAGCGTGAAAATTTGAAGCCCTTTGAAATTGTCACGATTTCACAAAAGGGAAATGATTAATTTTAATACTTATAGATATGGAAGTACAAAAGATTCATCCGGCAGAAGAGTATCTTCGCAACGAAAAGAACCCCACATCATTGTATGTCAGAATTAGTGGAGAACGTAGGAGGTTGTTCATTAACCGCAGTGACGGAGAGGGAGTGATTGGCATTATTGCAAAAGGTAAACGCAAACGAGGTTATGTTTTCAATGCCTGGTCAAGCATTGAGAAAGTCTATTATCCGACCACTGAAAATGAAGAAGAGGCAGAAAAGAAAATGATTCTCAAATACCAGAAACTGGCTAAGCTCGCCACCCATACAAACAGTTGGTTACGCAGAATTGCAGATGCAGATTTGACAAAGTCTCTTTACGAGAACCATATTACCACAGGAACAACCATTGACGGCAAGTGCATTAGGCTGTCAACGATTGAGAATTATTGCGGCAGTATGGCGATGGATTGCTTCAAGGAAGCCATGAAGAAAAAGGTAAAATATTCAAGTTATAGGTTTGACTTTTGTGGTTATGACGGGACACTTTGGTGTGAACCGCGGGAAAATGGTGATATGATAGCGGGATTTTCCAAGGAATACCGACATACTGGGAACGGTTATTATTATCTGCTTATCAATGATGATTGTGTGATAGGCTATGATATAGACTGATATAGTCATAATTCAAACAGTCCATATCGGGAAACTCCGTTGTGGACTGTTTGAAAATCGAGTCTGCCGACGGCTGATTTCCTCTTTTATTCTACTCTTCGAGCATTATCTAATCTCCTATGACAGTATGAAATTAAAGACAAGATTTCTAAAGCATCTTGTTCACTCACCGGCCACTCTATTTTGGGTTGATGTGCTTCCGGATTCCTAAACATATTGCACAGACCTTCTAAGATTGCTTCGAAACCTCTTTGCTCATCTTTTTCCTGTTTAGATGTATACGAATTTATTATTAATACAGGATGATTAAAAACATATTGTACTAATTCTTTCCCATCAGTATTAACTAATGATAGCTGACGTATACGCGCAAATAACCCTTTACAGGATTCAAATACAGCATGAAAGTAGTTCTTATCAACTAACTCAGTTTTGCAGTATTTGAATATTTCCTGATGCGCATTTCTCATTTGAAGATTAATCAATAGGTCATTTGCGCGTTGTTGAGCTTCACTGATAGTTTCTGCGGCGGTAACTTCCCTAAAACGACCATTTGATTGTAATTCATAACCTACATAAGATAGACATACATTAATTGCCATTCTTTTTGTATCAAAAATTTGACTGTCTGTATAACGACTAGGATGCAATATTGTTTGGATAAATTTCAATATTTTATTTGAACATTTATCAGAATTCTGAACGGATACGAAAGCATTATAAAGCCTCTTCCATTTCGTCATTTCAGGGGTTATATCTTTTATTTCGCACTGTTGAAGGAAATAGGATATTTCAGATCCTGTAAGTCCATTTGACGTATCTCCTAATATTTTTGAAATTTGTTCCAATATACCTTGGTTTAGACAATGTCTTAGTTCCATAATGATCAATATGTATAATCGTTATTATCAAATAAGCTAATTTCATTAATATCAATTATAGGAGTGTATCTATCCCTTATCCATTCAGTGCAAATTTTACATTGTGGGAATGCACTCTTGTAAGCGTCTCCTACCCAGTCATTGTTCCACAAAATAATATTAGCTTCACCATTTACAATTTTACATATATCTTCTGTATATGAAATGGGATGAGGTAAATTATATGTTATTCGTTGAATCCATATTTGGATTTCTCCGATATTAGGGAATCTCTGAAACTTTGTATAAATATCATTGACAATTCGTTCTCTTTCATCTGTTGTTGGAACTTTGCTAAGAAGTTTACTGATGATAGAAAGAACTATCTTATAAGACTTCGGACTATATAATGCAATTTCTGTAAAAATCGATATCAATACAAGGTAATCATTACAACTCGCAATTTTGCTATTCAATCTTTGGGCAAAAATCGTTATAAGTTTAGTCAGAGTACCACTATTAGGATGCATTTTCGAAAATTGGTATATAAAAAGTGCCTCTTGTTGAAGATTGGATAATGTAGAGTATATTCTTTTATTGGATTTTCTGTAAATCGGTCCTCCTGAGATGTATGCTCTCTTATCAGGCTTTATAGATTCACTTATAATATCTTCAGTTAGATATGTCTTTTTCCCATTTAGTTGAAAATTAAGATCTGCAAGAACCTCTTGAAGGAAGAATGCTATTCGTTCTATATCTTCTTTTGAATTACAAAAAATGCGATAGTCGTCTCTATACCTCACTATATGATAGTTGGATATTCCCTTGTTATGTAGTTCCTCGCTGAGTCTTTTATCTGCATAAGCAAGTACTATTTCTGCAATAAAGTCAGACAATGTGCTCCCTTGAGGTATACCATTTGTTTGACCGTATTGCATACCTTGTATGTATCTATCAATCATATTTCCCAATAATCCGGGTTTCTCACGTTTTTCTTTAGCTTTTTCTTTTCCCATCAATGCCCAAGCAATGGTATGAGTATAAATAGCTCCATAGCAATTAGTAATATCTGTAACAAACATATATCTATAAGACAAAGCTAATTGAATGCTTTTTTGCTCAACATTTTCCCACCAGGCACTTACTGATGCAGACATATGTGATTTGTCAGAATCTCCTTTAACTTTAGGAATACTCATGACCTCTATGTTTGGAACTGTCAGTTCATCAAAGCGATTCTTTATATTTTTCCAATTACTCCTATTTGTTATAGCTTTGACCAGTAGATAATAAAGATATGGGTTAATCAGCTGGATTGGTCTATATGAATACTGCGCATCCTTTTTAACTAATATCTTATGATTAACGTTTTCATAATCAGATGGCATCCTCTTAGAATCTTTTAAAATATCTTTCAACTCTTTATTTCCGACAGTGGCTTCTACATAGTCTATCACAGGCTTGAAATCAATGTATTTGGGAAACTGCATACTACAATAATTTTCTGATTCCAAGAAATACCGCCTTGCTTTTACATCTGAAAGTTCAAGAATAGTTTTCATTGATAATACTTTATTATAATTTCTAATTGACATTTATTTTTGAAGAACCTATTGTTTTCATTATTCATATCATTCTGTAAGTAGAAAATCAAATAGTCCAACAAAGTGGACTTGTAAGTAATATCTTTTACGCTCAAACTGGTAATAAATAAAGTCTACTTCAAGTTGGGTGCGAATTCACTTGCCGTCCATATCTTGTATCTTTATCTCAACCATTTTAACGTCCACACTGTAGCCATTCGTAATCAGTTCGTTTAAATTATATCATCCATGCTGATATGTTTCTCCTCCTACTGTCGCATATCGGGAATAACATTTTTCAAATCGATGTCTGTGAAACAGTATTTGGAGAACGTCTTGACTTACCCATGTGGTATTCGAGGTCATACTTATGATGCCACATCTGTCACTCTGTTATTATATAAATAGAGTTCTACTAAGATTGGCAATTTTCTTATGATGCAAAGATATAAATTTCACTCGTTCATACAAGAAGTAGATATAATATCTGCCAATATCGAACTTTTTTTCTCTATTTCTGTATTCCAAGCTCAGCATACCATTTCTTTAAAGCTTATCTGCTTATGTTATAAGTAGATAATTCATTAATCCATTATAATCAAATCTTATCTATTCTGTAAGTCCTTTTCGCAAAATATGCGTTATTGGTCTGCCCAATAATTTGTGTATTTCATCAAGAGTTAAATCCTCTATTAAAAATATGCTGCCAATCTTATACTCTTCGCCCACACCAATGTCCGCATCCTCTAACAGTTTGCCATAGAGATATTCAGTTCATGGTCGAGTGGATCGACTATTGCCTGAATACTCCTCTGTCAAAGGTACGGCACGAGCATTCCGCTATCAAAGATAGTGGAGAGCTCCTTAATGCCGTACTTGCTGTTGGCGGTGCAGGACATTTCCCGCCCGACAGTTATAATGCTATGCTCTCACCACTCCACCAGCTAATGTTTTCATTGACTTTTATAATCATAGAGTTATCTTTCTTATAATCTTCGCCCACACCAGTGTCCGCATCCGCTAACAGTTTGCCATAGAAGTATTCTGTCCATGGTCGAGTGGATCGACTATAGCCTGGACACCCCTCTGTCAAAGGTACGGCAGGAGCATTCCGCTATCAAAGATAGCAGAGAGCTCTTTGATGCCGTACTTGCTGTTGGCGGTGCAGGACATTTCCCACCCAACAGTTGTAATGCTATGTTCTTACTGCTCCACCAGCTTACGCTTTCATTGACTCTTATAATCGTAGGATTTTCTTTCCTGTAATCTTCGCCCACACCAATGTCCGCATCCTCTAACAGTTTGCCATAGAAGAATTCTGTCCATGGTCGAGTGAATCGACTATAGCCAGAACACCCCTCTGTCAAAGGTACGGCAGGAGCATTCCGCTATCAAAGATAGTGGAGAGCTCTTTGATGCCGTACTGGCTGTTGGCAGTGCAGGACATTTCCCGCCCAACAGTTATAATGCCATACTCTCTTATATAATTTCTCTTTGCTGATATTTATGACCTTCGTGTCCATGGCTCCACTTGTGATTCTGTGAACTTTTTTCTGTAAAGTTGTTGCATCCATCACCAAATTGGCAAGTCGTTCTTAGTAAACAATCTTCCTTTTCCTTGAAAAGAGTATTGTCCACTGAAGATTTGCTGTATTGGTTTGGCTGCACTTTGTAAAACAGAAAAAACTTCCCGATCACAGTCCGAAAGGACTTAACAAAAGGGAAACAAAATCAGAGTGCAGTATGAACACAGTGAATGTTTACATCAAAGGTCAGGAAGACAAGGAACTGATTAGTTTCTTGCGATATTTTCCCTCACGCATCAAGAACATAGGAATGGACGCAGTTTTTGACCGTCAGATTATCTATGACTACAAGGATGGCCGCAACCACCTGGAGGTGGCCAAATGCGTGGCAAAGTTCCTCGTAAAGAAGTTTGGCTGTAAGATATGCAATGTGGTATTCTCGTGCATCCCTGCAAGTAGTCCGGAACGTAACGAAATGAGAAACAGACATTTTTCCGAGCTTGTATGCAAGTTTTCCGGAGCCATTGACGGGTTCTCTCACGTGAGTGTCATCGGTGAACGTACTGCAGTCCATGGAACAAAGATAAAAAAGGAAGAGCGTGCCAAACGGATAAATGAGCAGAACAACATTGAGATTGATGCTGATTTCTTCAAGAACAAGGAGGTCTGCATTTGGGATGATGTAGTCACAACGGGTGCATCCTTTAATGCCTATGTCTCCCAATTGGACAAGCCGGAGCTCATGTTACCAATGGCATCTTCCTTGCCAAAACAAGCTATAAATACGTACTAAAATGACAATTATGAATGATTTGAAATTTGACAGGACAGTCTCAGCTGCTTTTACAGGACATCGGTTCTATGACTTTTCCCAAATGGAATTTATTCAGGAACGCCTTACTTCGGCAATATCCGAAGCCTATGACCATGGCATAAGGATTTTCATTTCCGGATTTGCTTTGGGAATAGACCTGATGGCAGCGCAGTTGGTACAATCGCTGAAATGTAATTTGCCCGGAATATCTCTGACTGCAGCCATACCGTTTGAAGGCCAGGCAGAGAGATATAATATCTATGATAAAAGAGTTTATAGACGGTTGCTTAAACTGGCTGATAAGGTAATTGTGCTCAGTGACTGCTATTATCCGAGGTGCTTCCTTGATCGGGACGAGTTTATGGTTGAGAATGCTTCATATCTCATAGCCTATTATGATGGCCGTGAGAAAGGTGGAACATACTACACCGTTAAAAAGGCACGAGCGAGGGGCATCCCGATTATTAATGTGTATTGATTTTAAATGGAACGAGTATGAATGAAATTTTTGATACTGTTATTGTCTTTCTTATATTCCGTTTCTTCTTCTGTATCGTGGATATATGGTGGAAAGGAGACGAACGAAACGATTTCAGAAGAGACAGATAAAGAAACATAATGTTTTATTGTTCGTAAAAGTAGTTCAGCCATGAGATTTTTCTCATGGCTGAACCGAATATGGATAGACAAGATATTTTAAAGGTCTTTTCTAGATCCATAAATCAGGATGTTTCTCAATTTTTTCCCATAAACTATCAAACCAGTGTTTCACTTCATTTACAGCACACATCGTATCAAATTGATTTGATACCGGAATTATTGTTTTCATATACTGTTTTTTATCCTTCTCACTTGTAATAGACTTCCACGATTGCGAGATAAAGGATTGAACAATAGAGTCAGAAAGTGTTAAATTCCTTCTGTGAGATAATTTGCAAATCCAACATTGATTATGTCTATCTAAAATAATATCAATGTAATAAGCGTTTTCTATATTCACATCTTTTTCTATTTTACCACCTATATTATTAAAATTGATGGCACAATAGTTATACGACCAAGTGAAACTGTTTTCAATTTCTTTATGGAGGTAATATACAATCGGCTCAACGTATTTGTTTTCTCTTGCTTGATGACCAGCTAATAGGAAATATTGTTTAAGTTCTTTATTGTATAAATATTTCTTTTGCTCCATATATTTCAGGCCTGTTATAAGCAGTTGTCTAATCTCATTTGTTGAATCTTTAGTTTCAGCCTGTTCCAGATAATTTCTGATAATTTCAACACTATTTTCATTTGGCTTGCCTTCTTTTGTATAAAGAAATTTAAACCAGTACTTTTCATCTGCATTTGATGATAGCAAACATATCCTATTATAGTATTGACCATTTATCCAACTTCCACCATCATCAGAAACACTAATATCTCCATATTTCAACAAAGACTCCCGAAGAATGTCTTTGTTTTTAATTGAATAAATTTTCTCCTTGAATAATTCAGTATATTTTTGTGCTTCTTCTATAGTAGCATTCTTCCCCCATAAATTGATTAAGAAATTATGGTTCCCACGTAAAAAGTCATTTAATGATTTGTTTCGAATGATGTTATAAAAAAGGCTTTCCCAACTTTCACAATCATCTCTATTCAAATATTTTATACGATAATCATTATTGGGATTTAAATAACTTCCATTTGTTTCTTTTCTTAACAAATCACGAAGGTCCTTATCCTCCATGTTTTTTACTAAATCTATTGCACGTATAGTTGTCGCATCAGGATTTTTTCGGTTAGTTATTTCTGAACACAGATTGGCAATATACATAGCAACTCTTTCTATATTTTGCTCATCAGTCTGAGGAAACTTTTGTATATAGTATATACAACCACAAATGGAGGAATAACTTAGAGCGGAGTCTATTTTACTCAGCCACTCAGAGGGAAGCATTAATCTACTTGCGAAATTTTCTATCTCTATTATTTTTTTGACGGCATCATAGATTTCTGAAAGATATTCGATATTGAATGAATTATTTTTTGCAATATAATCTCTTATCCAGCGGGGTTGTTCTTCTTTTTTGTTAAGGCTTATATACTCTTCTTTTACTTCTTGATCAGACTGATATTTCCCATCTTCTTTTGAAATACGCTTTGCTTTGATAATCGGATTGTGACAAGTATTCATGTGAATGATAACAGCCCACTTAAGAAATTCATAGAATCCCTTATCTGCGTTTTCGTTGTTGTTACGATGAATCCAAAAGAAATTTTGCCATTCTTCCCATTTGTTGCCAGCCTTTAAGGCATTCTTACCTGAACGACGGACCAGCTCACATCTGATTTTTTCTTGATCTGAGAGACTTTCTCCTCTACTATTCATGTAAAGATATAACCTCTCACCCTGTTCACTTAGGTTTGTGTCAAAATAATTGAATTCAATATAGTTTTCTATATAATCTAAGAAGTCAATCTTGTCTAATATTTTTGTTTTAATGAGTTCGTAAATATATTCATATTGGCCAAACAGATTACGAGCAGTCTGATCATGTCTATAAATATCGTAGTACCTGTTGCTCTTTTTAAATGATACTTGACTTTCATTAAAAATCTCCCATTCTATAAAATTGACCATAAAATCATGTGATACTTCTCGTACTTTATAGTCAATTTTAGGTAGGTTATGGACAAAATATCTCTTGGCAAAATCTTTTTGTTTTCCGCTTATCTTATATACAGCAAGCAATAAAAGATAGATTGTAGTAATACGTTGTTGTCCATCTATCAAGAAATACTTGTCGGCATAATCCAGATTATGATAGGCATATATGAAACCAATACGAGTATTAAACCGTAGACGATAATATTCTTTCTGTAAATGTTGTTGAATTACCTTGTCAACTTCACTGTTTTGGGCCTTAATTTCCAGTACAATCTCCGTTTTGTTCCTAAAGTTTTCGAAGATAGAATTAAATAAACCCTCTACATTACTTTTTGCCCATACGTAATCCCTTTGAATTTCAGGAATTATAATTTGTTCTATATCGGTAGAGTTAAACAAGTCGTATATTGTATAACGTCCAGTTTTCATAGTTGTTCAAATTGTTTTAAAATTACAGCATTTTCCTTTTCCATCCAATGAAGATGAGCTATGATGTCATCTTTCGTCCATATTGATAATTCATCTGTAAAAGGATATTCACTCACATTCAAGTTCTTATTGAAAATATCCATTGTATGCCTTGGTACGAAATCACCATTTCGTATGATGGAATACAGAATGGGGCGTTTGGCTACAAAAGGGTTATTGTTCAGTGAACTATTTGCACCGGATGGTAATAACGCCATATTGCCGCAACAATGTAGGTAATCTTCATTTATATCATTATCATATAGAAATTCTATGTCGTCAACGGATATCTTCTCCTTATTTTTGATTGCATTAGTCAATTCTGTCAACTTATTTTTCTTTTCTTCATCTTTTTTCTCCTTTATTTCTTTGTCTATTTTTTTTGTAACAACGCGAATGGCAGCCTCATGTATCTTAATTTGAGAGGATGGATGCTGAGGTGAAATGTGTTCAAATGACCATTTGTTGCTTTCATATTCTACAAAATCAAACTTATAAGGATTGTCGTTTGAAAGAACACTGAAGGAAAGAAGTAAGTTTGTAAGTTCTGGATTTGAAGTTCGGTATTTCAGACGACTATAGACACTTAATAACTCCTCAATGTCATTTTTCCCCTGTAAATCTTTTCTTAGCTTTGCCATATCAGGAACTCTTTCTCTAATAATAGAGTAAATATAATCAGTCCTTTCGGATGCAGTAGATCTTATTAATCTTTGCAAAATTTGAGTACGGTTCTTATTGTCTTTAAGACTTTTAGAAAACAGGCAATAGCCCACTGTATTGTAATCTGTTACATCGTTGAGAATACCTTGGAACACACGGTAAATGTGTTTGATGTTCTCAAATACCTTAGTTGCTTCATCATATGAAGTTATATTCTCATTGTATTCTTCAAATAATTGGTACAGCATAGATGATTCCTTAGATGACTCAGTGAGTGATTCCTGAAATTCATGTATCAATGAGGCTTTCGGACTAGGTGAATCAGAAGCAACTTCGTTACAAGGTTTGGCAAGACGTAATAATTCATACATACCGCTCTCTACAGAGCAGCCAAAGAAGTAGTACTTCACTTCAGGTTGCTCTATCCAACTGTTTATTTCATCCCAGATTCTTCCCATAATGGCACGTGCATCCAGTATTTCTTTATAATGGCGCTTAAGTCCATTGGGTGTATTCAGGTCTACACCTCTTGTCAGTAATAATCCCTTTATCAGTTCGTTATCAGTCAAAGCTACTTTGTTGTCGTTCAGATTTGCAAATACGTCCTCCGAAGGAACAAACTCGCTTTCCATGTTTATGATAAGCTTTACACGGCTGAGTAAGTAGCTCTGGTAGTCATTAAATTGGTCATATTTCTTTAATATCTCGAAAAAGGTATGGATACATTCTACTGCAGTGGACATATAGAATAAGTCTTGTGTTTCTTTAGTATGTCCTTTATTGGCTTTTATGAATATATCTTCCTCACCTTCGTAGCGTGCATAGTTGATTTTATCTTTTGCGATATTTGTTACTCCGTAATCATGAAGTACATAAAAGATTAGGGCCAAAGTAGTTAAACGTTGCTGCCCATCAATTACTTCAAGCTGTTGGTTGGTGTTTTTAATTGTCAGATATTGCAAATAGTATTCATCTGTATCTCGAATCATAGCTTGATAAACATCTAACAAAAGCTGAGGAACCTGTCCATATCGCATGGATCTCCATTTATAGCCTCTTTGATAGGGGGCTATGTAGTAATTATTTGCAGAATTATTGTCTAATAAATCCGTGAATATACCTTTAACCGAATAAATAAAATCTTCCATATAATAATTTTTGTTATGGCAACATGTATATATTAAACTTAATATTGCTCAGATTGACACAATTTAATTGACAGAATATTATCAATCAGAAGCACTGTCCCGTCCGATAATGTGAGTTTTCTTGTCACCTCGTCATATTTCTTGACTGTGCCTGTTATTGACACATATTTGCCTCCATCTTTTTGAGTATCAGGTACGAAATACACGAAAATGTATTCTTCCTGTCTCGGAACCTGTTCAATGACGCGAGCGAGTTTTCTTGTAAGACTTGCCATCTCATCATCAGAAAGGAGCTTCTTGGGAGTAGTAAGCCTTGCTGTTTCGGCTATCGCTTCGTCATGGCCGGTGAGAGCGGCAAACGGAGCAAACTGGGCGGCACGGTTCTCCATGGACATGAGTGTCCTGTTCTTCGATACGTGGTGTGGCAGGTTGATTATGTCGTCATATTTACTCATGGTGTCCTCCAATCTGTTGGTTACGTTCTTTCTGGGTAGCTCCATCGGCATAGTTGATGCCTTTCAGGATGGCATTCTTCCCAAACTTCTTCTTTATACTCAGGATAGCTTCTTGACGCCTTCGTTCCTTCTCAGCCTTTTCCTCGTCAGCTTTCCGCTGTCTTTCGGACTCTTCGGGGTCGGTAAAAAGATCGAGCTGAACAATTTTAGGTTGCTTCTTATACTGCTCCTCATGTATGAGGTGATTCACCGACAGGTTAAGACGGCGCACGAGTAGGACAGGATTCACTATGCGGTCGTACAGTTCAGCCACCTTTTCGGAGATGACACTGCCTGAAGAAGTCGGATCCTCTATGTTGATGGTGCCATGGGCATGGACCGGCACCTGTCTGCCGTAATGGTCTGTTGTAATCTTACCATGATACTTTTCCCTTATTGAAGGGTTGGTCAATGATTCAATGTCGTACCCCACGGTAAGCACTAATTGGTCGGTGAGCAGCCTCTTGTCCACAAGGTCGAGCGATACACTGTCGGCCATTTCAAGTATCACATTACGTGCCATATCCGTAGTGTAAGCCGACTGGAGAACCTGTCCAGAACTCAATGATTTGCTTTCAGGCTTATAAGCTTTCACATATTCCATGGTAACTGGTTCCCAGCCCCAGGCATGGTCAATAAGCAGTTCCGCATTGACTCCAAACATCTGATACAGGAATCCTTCATGTTCAATAGAGCATCTAGCCACGTCACCCATCGTAAGGATATTGTACTGAGCAAGCCGGTTGGCAATACCTTTGCCTACACGCCAGAAATCAGTGAGAGGAGTGTGCTCCCAAAGCAACTTGCGATAAGTCATTTCGTCAAGCTCGGCAATGCGCACCCCGTTCTCATCGGGCGGCATCTTCTTGGCCACAATGTCCATGGCTACCTTGCACAGATACATGTTGGTACCGATTCCTGCCGTAGCTGTAATGCCTGTTTCCGAAAGGACATGACAGATAACCTTCATCGCCAGTTCATGAGCTGTCATCTTGTATGTCGCAAGATAGGTGGTAGCATCAATGAAGACCTCGTCGATGGAATACACGTGGATGTCATTTGGACTGATATATTTCAGGTAGATGTCGTAGATCCTTGTACTGTATTCTATGTAGTGAGCCATGCGGGGAGGAGCCACCACATAGTCAATAGCAAGGCTTTTATTTCTGTCCAGTTCCTTCTTTGAATAGGATTTTCCAGCATTACCACGCTGTCTGTTTGCCACACGGACTTTCTCAATCACCTCGAATAATCGAGGACGGCCCCCGGTACCATACTCTTTTAATGCCGGCGAAACAGCAAGGCAGATAGTCTTTTCCGTACGTGAAGCATCGGCCACGACAAGGCATGTGTCGAGTGGGTCTAATCCCCGTTCAACACATTCTACTGAAGCATAGAATGATTTCAGGTCTATTGCTATATATTGTCGTAATGGCTCGGTACTCATTATATTTCCGGAAAACGATACAAAGATAACGAGAATCCTCCAAAATTCTTGAATATTGTTATTGCTTATCAGTTATATACAGTCCATATCTCACTCTTACATGCAGTTCCGGACTGATTTTCACCTGTTATATGTCTGCCTTTAAACATATCCGCTGTCGTGTCAGAGGAAAATTTTTCAGCGAAGTTATCTTGGATTTGTCAAACTGTAAGACGTGTCTTGTGAACAATCTTCCTTTAAGCGGCAGGCACTTAAAGAGTATTCTTCACGCCATTCTTGCCTTATTTGCCTTCTCCAAACTTCTGATGCAGAAAAATCTTCCCGACACACAGCTGAAAGGCTGTAACAAAAGGGAAATAAATAATTCACATATTATGACAGCAACAAAATTCAACAATCGTCTGGTAACTCCAGAACTGAGAGAGGCTCTGAGAGATTATCCCCTGTATTCACAGGACGCAAAAGGAAAGGATGCACTTTGCATCGCAGTGTTTCACCTTGGCAATATCCGTTGGTATATTATGGAAGGACAGCCCGAAGGAGATGACTTCACCCTATATGGTATAGTGGTAGGCTTGCAGGAAACTGAGTATGGCTACATGTCAGCATCAGAGATGGCCGATGTCACTTACGATGCGAGTAAGTACGGACTTGGCTCATTGAAGATAGAACAGGACAGGACTTTCAGACCTTGTGCCCTTAAAGGGATAAAGGATGAAGAACTGCAGTCTTTCTTATCAAGACTATATGATGAAAACTAATGTATAACTTAAAAATTGGACAGCTATGAAGATTATTATTATGGATTGCGCAAATGCCCGCATCGATGTTTTGAACGTTCCGGAGAATATGATTAGTGAAGACGTTGAACTTTTCCTTGTAGAACACGACTACTCCTTGAATAATATTTCATGGATGGCAGTTCCTGCAGATGATATTCCGGTGCAGTTTCATGAATTTGGCATAGATGAAGAGAATGGCAAGGAGGTACATGAACAAAGGGATGCCAGGTTGAAGAACTTTTCAATCTATGATAGCGTACAGGAGGTAAAGTATCGCGAACAGAAAGAACTTGTTTCTGCAGTTCGCCAATATGGTGAGAAGATTGACGATGGCTATGAATGGCACTTTGAGGGTAATTGCCCGATAGTGGCAGCGTATGATTATGACGAGCCTTGTGATGTGGTAATCCTTGCAGTGAGGGTCAGCAATGATGGAAGAATAACCATCATAGGCGATGAAAAAAACGACCGGGGAAATGAACATGAGATTGATGCCGATGATATATTTGCCGGTCACATTGATTTCATTACGTCGGAAATTTAATTCTAACAAAGGAATGGGGCAGATGATATACATGTCATTTGTCCCAATATTTCACATTATAGTGTAGGTGAGTTTAAATTTATATATGATAAATATTAATCATTAAGATTTTATAGCTTTAAGACGTTCTTTATAGGTTTATATAAAATACTATCAAAATAATCTACTAATTTTGTAATATCAACTATTTAATTATCAGTAGCTATCTTATTATGAAGAAATATCTATTCAATCCATATCGTGGTATTTATTATGAAGATGGAATAAATAGAACTGGCATAAAGGTACTTGTTGTAGGTGATAGTCACTATTGTAAAGGTGGATGTAATGAAAGTGACAGAGATTTATGTTTAAAGAATCCATTTGAGAAAAAAATATGTAGTGTTGATGATAGTTTTTTATGTGATTATAATATGGATAATATTTACTACTATTTAAAGGATTCTTCAGATTACAAAACTTACATTCGATTATCATCGATTTTTTTACAGGAACAATGTATAGGCAAAAATGAAAATGAGGAAAGTCAAAAAGATTATATTTGGTCTCATATTGCTTATACAAATTATTTACAGAAAATTCTACCTACCACAAATAGTACTTCTAAAAATTATGATTTTTCTAATTATAGTTTTGACATGTTTATTTCAGCTTTAAAAGTTATACAACCATTACCAGATTTGCTTTTTCTCATTGGAAATAATGTAAGAGGTGCGTTTACTGAAAATATGGCTAATCTCAACAAACATCTTCAACCTATAAGTGGAGTCAGAAATAAAGAATGGCTATTTAGAGGAAGAATACTTGATAAGGATATGATATTTTGTGTATTAAAACATCCCGGATGGAAACACTATTCAAAGGATATTCAAAATGAAAATATAGAGCGTTTTAAAGAAGCTTTGAAGAATGCAAAAGAGGTTATATAGAGGTTACCTTTAATTTGAAGATAATATATTCTCTATCATTGAGATAACTTCTGAGTATATTTTGGGTGCAGTGAGTCTGTGACTCTATTATACAATATAGCTTTGTAATAATAGAGTTTAGATGTCTATTTCCGTAAACCTTGAAAAACGTCTTCCGTCCCTTTCTATAGTCTCGAAAAACATCTTTTCCGGTCTGACCCAATAAGATTTTTCTCCGTAGAGAGCCTGGTATACAACCATCCGTTCCTGAGTTTCGCTATCAAAAGCGGAATGGATATATTTGTATGTGCCACCTTTGAAATGACGGAAATATATTTCATCCTTCTTAGGAAATTCCATCAGTATCTTCATGGCCAAGGGTGCATACCAGGTCTTCACTTCCTGTTCTGTGGGAGTGTGCATACCCGGAAAATGATGCGAATTGTTGTAATGTTCCAGGAACATGGGCTCATAGTGAGCCAGTCCGTCCTGTTCGCCGAACAGTCCCCAGACACGGTCTCTGTAATACGGATTACAGCAGTCAAACTGAATCTTTTCGAGTTCGGCAAACTCCTCGATTAAAGTTTCATTAATGACCAGCGTCTGATTGCCGTCCTTACGTGGAGCTTTGTACTGATGCTCACCGATCCTTTCTTTTAAGAACTTCGTCATCTCAAAGTGCGGATTGCCAAGCAATGCCGGGATGCCGACTATCGGGGCGAGCATCTGAGCAAGAAAAGATCCGCAGCTGTTACCCAGCAGCAGGTCGGGCGATTCCTGTTCAATGATGGAGCGTACCTGTTTTAATGCCTCCTTGGGATGAAGCGGAAGGTCGGGCGTTAAGACGGAGGCATGATTTTCAAATGCTTCTTTCAGTGCAACTGCCATCGGACAACTTCCTGTGGCAAAGAATCCGTGAAGGAAAAGTATTTTTTTCATTATAGTCAGCTTTTATTCACATCTTTCGATGTATCCTCTTCATTTTTCTTTTTGATAGGTCCGGAATGGTTTCCTCTATTGAGCTTGATGCCATGCTTGTTCAGAATACGGAACACAGAACTTCTGCTTTTAAAGCCGCTTGCTCTCCATATCTCATCTATAGGATGACCGGCTGCATACATATTGATGACTGTCTTCTCTCTGTCGAGCTTCTGTAACTTTGTAGAAGAAACCTTCGGTAATGATGCAATCATCTTCGCCTGCAGGTTCACCACATGCTCGGCTGTCTTTCTCAAAGCAAGTACTTCTTCAGGTAAGGCACCCATCATTTCCAGCACATCCGATGGCTTGGTTTCAGGAAAAAGCTGGTTCTTGGAATCAATCCGGTCGTGTATGCTTATGACGCGAATAGCTTTTACCCGGCAAAATTCCAGGAATGTAGCCAGTTCTCGACTGCCACGGATGGCATTTGAAAATTTGGGGATAACAAGTTCATCTCCCCTTTGCAGGGCAACCATGAGTTGCTTCCAAAGCGGTCTGTTGCGTTCGTTCTCATCGCACTCCTCAATAATGCGTATACATCCGAAGTTATTCATCCACTCCCTGTCTTCTTCCAGTTTGTCATACTGGGATATTGCCATGATGTAACCTATCTTTGCCATATTATAAAGGTTTTGACTGATAATCAAACAGTTTTCTTATCTTGTCTTGAAAAATATATAGTATAATAATTCTCCAAGAGTATAATGAACACTACTCTGATGCAAAGGTATAAATTATATTCATATTAGTAATCATACTGACATGGCAGTTTTATGATTGGCTTTTCTTTTTCCAAATTCCTATTACTAACGGATATACATTATAAATCATACTATTATGAGTATGAAATATAAATTAGTCTAAACTGGATATTTTATACTGACAATGTGGAATTTTATCTGTACATTTGCCACATAATAAACAAAAATATGCCAATGATATATAGAAATTTAATCGGTCAGAATCACTGTAATAGCGGTTTGATTGGTATGTCTGACGCAGGTTCAGGAAAACAAGTGAAAGAAAGTAAATCAAGTGAAAGAAAAAATACTCAAATGAGTTTAATCTTTCACTTGATTTTTTTATGCTCTATACTCTTGTTTTACTCATGCAATAATCATGAGAAATATGATTTTGAGTCCTCTGATGAAGCTTTGAATGAATACGATAATCTTTATAAGACTGTCAGAGCACAGGGAACATGTAATGCCGAGCAGCTTGCCTCATTTATCAATCTGTGGTATGAATGTTCAGACACAGTATACAAATTCATTCAGAAAGACCCTTCGTTTACGGCTCATGCCGATCTGACCATGAGGTTTGACAGTATAACGGATTCCATTCGCACGAGGCTGATGGAGCTTGCGGACAACTTTACGCTAAGTGATGTGGCATACGTCAAACTTCATACTTCTATCTATGGTCAGGATAAGGAACTTGACTCATTAAAGCGACAGGCAACAGTATTCTTTTCCTCATTGGACAGCATTCCTGTATATACCGGGAATATTAGAGACTTGCTTGCCGATTACTCAAAGTTTCTGCTTTCATATAAATTACATGGGGTACACTCAGAAGATGCGCTTCTTCGATTTATCCGTATGGAAGACTTCTTCTTCCGAAGCTTTCTTGCTTCCATTGACGAGTGTTCAGCTTTGGGTATGGCGGATATTACTGATATGACGGCCAATATTTGTGACAGCATTTATAAGGAAGCATCAAATGGTAAAATCAAGGCAGATGAAACTATTACCTATATGTCCATGAGGACAGGTCGCCGTCTGCTTCTGAATGCCAAAGTCTGTCATGAGAAACTGAAACGTGGTATAGTAAAGGATTCGCAATATGCCAATGCTTATTTGTGGATGATGCTACAACCTTATCTCTCGATAGATGCCCTTGCCATAACAATGCTGACACCGGAACAAATTCGGCTTATGACGGATATGGCAAAGGATTATCCGGCTATTATTTCCAGATTGGACAGCAAACACTTAATTGACCGGGATGTGTCCACAAAAATTCCGAATCAGCTAATTCGATTATACATATCAACCATCTAATCAAATAAATATCATGTTACAGGAAGCTATTTTAAAATTCAGATCATCTGGTCCCATATTGTTGCCGGCCATTATAGATAATTACTGGCTTGGGGAAATCAAGACTTACGAAGATTATGCCGTACTCCCTTATGAAGTACACGAACCTCAGCCTCTCGAAAAGGTTCTGGACATGTTTGAGATGAATGCGGACCTTGCCATTCTTTACCACATAGTGCCATCATCCGCTACCGCATACGGACATGAATGCTGCGCCTACTGTTATCCGGTGACGGAACGTATGTTCAAGATAAACTGCAAGACACATACAGACGGTCTTGTCCATGAGTTATATGTTACTATCTACAATTCCATTGAGGTTATGTCTGCTGACATTTTTGAGGATTTACGACTACATGAACGTCGTGGAAAATTCATAGAAAAGCGAGAGCATGTCCAGATAATGAATGACTTCAACTGCGGACTTTGAATGAACAGGCAGACGTATTACCTTATTGCAGACATCATACATAAAAACAGGACATGGATAAAGGTTATCGGCACAGAGAAACTGGTAGAGATGCGAATACTTCAGGATGGAATGTTGAAGCCGCTACTGTTTAAAGCAATCACTTTGAAAAGCTATAGGGAACATTACTGTTTCAAGAGATCCTGTACCTGGAACATCAATGAATACGATTTGAGCATGGGATTGTTGGCTCTTTGTAAAAAAGATCCTTCAGCCTCTGAACGGATTAAGCATGATGCGCTCACTTTGCGTGATGTCGAATACATTATAGAGAAAGCTTCTTTCGGTATAATAAAACTTGAACTTGACGATTATGAATACTAATAGGAAAATTTATGTTTTTTACTTTACAGTCATCCTGCTGGCAGTACTGGCAATGATGGTGTTTGACCTGAATATAATAATCAAGGCTATACTGTGTTTCCTCATATTCTCTTGCCTGATGGTTATGAGAAGCATTAAAAGAGCCTATGACCTGGCCGATGATATTGACCCTGATACGTTGGAAAAGGTGACTTCATTGACTGATGATTATGCCATAGGAGATGAGAAAAGGAATAACGATTCCAATTTGGATTTTTATCTGAATCTTCTCATCGAAACGGATGAGGAACTTTCAAAAGACCCCACTATTGACCAGAAATCGTTCAGCTATAATGTCCAGTTAAACAAGCGCATCGCTGAACGATTGGAGTCAATCCAGAGAAAAGAGCAGGAACACGTTGAGAATACAAATAACTAAATGGATTCACTATGATACATACATTAACCTTCATCCGTTTTTTGTTCCCGTTTTTGCTTCTCCTGGCATTCTTCTGTTTATACAAGAAAGAGTACCGCTGCATGAAAAGCTTCATGTGGAGAATGGTCGTATTTGACAGTGCAAGAAAGTTTTATGTAAGTATTATGATGCTTACACTCATCTTCATTAACTGGTGCTGTTGTATGACAGATCCGAATCTGGCAGTTGGACTGTCAAGCATCCTGACGCTGGCACTTTTGAACAGAAGGATTGCCGATGGTACCCTTCATATTCTGCATAAAAGGAAACGGTTTTGGTTTATCACACTCCTGATAGCAATGGTATGTTATGCCACCCCTTATATGAATAGTGTGTTCCAGCTTTTTTTCCTGCTAAGTGTGGCAGCTGTCTTTTATCCGTCTGAAAGAGTTCTTCAGCAGAAAAGCGTACTTGAAGACTGCGCCAGTTTTAAAAGCCAGGTTGAATGGATAATGAAGAACTACTATTAATGCCACTTACATGTGGAATATATATTCTTAGCTTGCTTGTTTTCCACTTTTTAAATGTAATCTAAACATGACGCAAATGACTAACAATAAAAACAATTCTGCTTCTGAATTGAATGACCCACAAGGCATAGACCGCTCTCTGTTGGAGTATCTGAAGCCTAAATCAGAAGACCGTTACAGTAAATTGGAAGCTTATTGTGATCTGCTCACCAGAGCGACATCAGGAACATACTCCACATCTGTTGTGGTAGGAAATCTGAGAATGCTCCCCGGCCTGTTTGTTGCCACCATATCTGAGCTTGCGCGGAAATGGCAGTGGCAACGTGCAACAGTCCGTCAGTTCCTGGCCGGTCTTGTCAATCTGGGCCATCTTAACATGGAGCAGTATTCAAAAAGCTACGTGTTTTCTGTAAGCCAGAAACAACGTCTTTCTCTCTTTGTTGAGACACCGTCTGATATATTGGACTTTAACGCACTTCAGTTTGTGCGGTTCCTTAAAGGACGCAATACTTCCAGTCAGGTTGCCCAATCCTATAATTGTTATTTCAATAAGGTAATGGAATTGGCGGTAACGGAAAATGACGGAGGCAGACCTGATTGCCATGTTCTGAAACAGCAGAGTCAGGTATTCGATTCATTGGTAAAGTCCATATTTCAGATATTGAAAATGGAGAAGGAAATACCTAAAGAAATGACGGATTCAACCGGTCTTCTCTTTGGTAAAGACCATGTCTGGGACTGGCAGAAAGTAATAGACATCCTTGGCATTCTGGTTGTTGCGATACGTGAAAACAGGAAGCCCAGTTATATGGCAGAAACCGTGTCCTGTTATACGAAGGCAGAGATTATTCTCCTTGACAGCATCTTTGAATACTACGTATCTGACCAGGGATCATTTTATTACAATGACCATCCTCGGCCTGATTTAAGCCCCGTGGAGAACAAAACGGATTATAAACCTGGGGGCACTTCCTCTGTTGAACACGGAGCGGATTAAACACCTTATTAATGATGCACGGCATGTCATACGCTTTTGTACACTTCGTCTTTGTCCTGCTAACGGATGGAGGTAATGACAGGCAGCGTGCTTGCACGTGCTACTTTTTTACAGTCTCGGGAAGCCTAATACCCCGACCGCTATGAAGCGGCGGGAGGGCTGACCAGATAAACAGCAAGCTGGGTCAGTTTTCTAAGTGTGCGTATGACCGCAAAGGAGACTGAAAAAAAGCTCAGAATAACGCAAAAAATAAAATTGTCATTATGGGTACTACATCAAAACAAGTCATGGATATAAAGACTTCCAAAGGGCTCTCACAGACGAGCAATGAGGAGTTACGTGCCTGGACGGATAAGGGATGGGAGCAGGCTATGCGTGAGGGTAACTATGACCGTAGCCGTGAGCATCTCAATTTCGAGGTCCAGAAAGGTGGCATAGTTACACCGATAGATAAAAAGCGTCCGCTGACAAAACGCATGGCAGAAAACCTTGCGTCACGTGGCATCAAGGATCCGAATGAAGGACTAGCCGAGCCACGTTTCCGGACAGTGGTCAACTTCATATTCGGAGGCTCAACCGACCGTATGCGTGAGCTGGCCTTCGGCAATCAGGAAGTTGACTTTGAGAGTAAAGGAGGTAACGAACATGTACGGCGTATGCTGGAAATAGAAGAATGGGCTCGTGACATTTATCGTTTCGTAGCGGATAAATATGGAGAAGAAAACATCATTTCCTTTATTGTCCACTGTGATGAGAAAAACCCACATGCTCACTGTGTGCTTCTGCCGATAGACCAGAACGGCAAGTTTGCTTTCAAGCAGATTTTCCATGGACAGAACCGTCTGGAGTTTAAGAATTATATGCTTGCCCTGCACGACGAGCTTGCAAAGGTCAATGAGAAATGGGGGCTTACAAGAGGGGTATCGATTGTGGAATCTGGTGCGAAACATCGCTCCACAGAGGAGTACCGAAGATGGTTGGTCAATGCCTGTGTGACACTTGAAGCCCAGTTGGAGAACAACAGGAAATTACTGAAGTCTCTGAACGAGGAACTGGCAATAGCCCAGAAGAAACAGAAGTCATTTACGACCATGATTGATAATCTGAAGACGGAGAAAGACCGTTTGGAAGATGACCTTCGTCCTCTTAGGGCAATGCAGGCCAACAGCGAGAGCATCAGTGCGGAGATTGCACGTAAGATTCAAAGTCTCGAATATCAGAAGGCCCAAGTCGAAGCTAAACTGGCAGACAAGGAAAAGAAACTTGATGAGACTAACCGGTTGCTTGAAACCCTTCGTGAAGATAAGGCTAACATCGAGCAGCAAGCCAAGGAACTGGAAGACAAGGCCAATCAGTCTGAACTTTCATGGGCTCATAACATGAGCTATCACTTGAACGGTGCAATGCTTGACACAATGTCACAGGAGTTCACATCCCGCTATCACCATCTGCCGGAGGAAATAAAATCCATGTTTGACGATACACTGCTCTGTCAACTGGCAGAACAGGGGAATCATGTTGTCATGGTTGCCTTGAACCTTGTGTGCGGTTATGTGGACGATGCAACAACCATTGCCCAGACTCACGGAGGTGGCGGTGGTCCCTCCACTGGCTGGGGAAGGCGTCCCGAAGATGATGACCGTGAGTGGGCACGTAGGTGTCTGGCAATAGCACGCAAGATGTGTGCGCCATCTGTCAAACGAAAAAAGGGAATGTAATGGTAAGCCTTTTGGCTTATGACAGTATCAACAATTAAAGTACAAACTATATGAGAAAGAATATTCTTATGTTTTTAACCGGATGTCTTGCTGCGATGACAGTCTCTGCAAGTAGCATCCATCACAATGCTGACAGCATTTATAAGCAGAATCTTTTCAGTCAGGAGCAGATGCTCTTGCCTATGAATCCTACATACCTGAAGAATGTAAGCGAAGCAGCCAACTGGGGTAGAAATTGGTTTATAGAAATTAAGGGCGGGGCTTCAGATTTTCTCGGATCACCCATTGGTTGCGGTGATGTGTTCGATCGAATAACACCAGCTTTCCAGGTCGGCGTTGGGAAGTGGTTTACACCCGCAATCGGTGGACGTGTAGGTTTCCAGGGACTGACGTTCAAGAACGCTGAGTTCAAATCTATGAAGTATCAGTTTTATCACGCAGACTTGATGTACAATCTGACTTCCGGACTCCGTCAGAATGAGTACGGACTCTCTCTTTGGGATATTGTTCCTTATGTGGGAGTGGGTATGATTCATAATGCGGATTGGTCTGATCCTTGCTCATGTGGCAGTGGTTCTGATGGCAGCCGTCCGTTCGCCTTTACCTATGGGCTGGAGATAGGTTACAGAATAGGCAATAGGGTAAAACTTGTTGCCGGAGTCAGTGGACTGACTACAGCCCAGAATTTTGATAATATGGGTAGCTCTATAAAATTCAAGGATAATATGCTTACTTTCTCAGCCGGTCTTTCCATCACATTAGGAAAGGCTGGATGGAAACGTGTGGTTGATGCTACACTTTATATCGAGCAGAATGCTTATCTCAAGGATTACATCTCTTATATGAAGGATGAGAATATACGATTGCAAAAAAAAATGTCAGGTGAGAAAGATGTACATGCTGTCTATCCCAAGAATAACTATAGTGGGCTTAATTCGTTAAGAGCACGATTGTCAGAGATGAAGTCAGATGCTTCTGAAAGCAAATCTGGGAATGACAGTATAGCCATAAAACTGGCTGATGGTGCAGAAATCGGTCTTGTAGATACGCATGTACAGACTGGAAATTGCCACTCAGATTCGCTTTTGTTTTCCGGTCAGAATGTATCTGATGATCTTATGTCTGCAAATAATAATGCATTGGACTCAATAGTAAATTCAGGTAATTCAAAGATAACAGTGGGTGTTCCGGTGTACTTCTTCTTCCAGCTAAACTCTGACAGGCTTGTAGATGAATCCCAGATTGTGAACCTTGATGATATAGCAAAAATATCCAAGGTGCATAATTTAAAAGTGGTCATATCCGGAGCAGCTGACAGTGCCACGGGCACACAGTCCATCAATCAGGAACTTGCTCAGCGTCGTGCCAGATATATTGCTCAAATACTTGTGGATAGAGGGGTACCTGAAGGTTTAATTCATCTGCACAGCTTTGGTGGAATAGATAAATATAAAGCCAATGACTCAAACCGTTTTACGATGGTCATGCTTACTGAGTGATTATTATTAATGTGAAGCTTTTACTGAAAAAATACGGGATTCATATGAGTCCCGTATTTCCTATTTCAAAGAATATTATAGTATCTAATCTTAAGTGTTGTCATTGTACAATCACAATCAACTTCCTATCTCTATTCAACACAATATCATGTCCATATTCATCAAGATGTTGATATTGATGTTCTCTCCAATCCCTTAGTTCTGTCGATTTTACACCTGCTGATGAAAGAATTGAGTAGAAGCCTGCTCTGATTCTTGGGTCTTCAGTCTGCAGTAGTTCTTCATATAATTTATCAGCCGTTGCTTTATCCCGTTTCAGCCTCACGGTCAATGGTGCAACAATCATTCGATAAACAAAAGTATCTTGGAGTTGAGTCAAGTAGTATTTCAGTTTCTCCACAATTTTATTTTCATCCATCATTGAGAATATGAAGTTGTATGAAGCATAATAGTCGGTCAATTTATATTTGTTTTCCCTTGCCTCGTTATAAATCTCTTTTAACCTTTCTACGTTAGTGTTGAGTGAACAATTAATAGATATTCTATTAAAGGAATCATCATTCCATTTCCACTCTTCCAACTTCAGAAGTTGCTTTATTTCTTCATCGTTATTAAAGTCAGTGACAATGATTTGAGCTAATGTCGCAGACATTTCGCTATTCTTAGTATCTATATTGGCTATAACCAATTCTTTCAATAATTGTTTTTGATTTCCCACTTTCATTAAGAAAAGTAGAATATTTGCATCGTCAATATTTTCTTTATTTTCATTAAGATACTTCACTATGATTCGGGCTGCATCTGATGTAGGATTAATATATTTTGAGAAGAAAACAATATACAAATAGATACGCTTGTCTTCCTTAACAATTTTCTTTAAATTAGCCATATCATCAGCAAGTAAATAATCGGCTTCATCCACAATTGTTTTCTCAATATATGGACTATCATTGTAGAAAATATGACTTTGGGCAAATTCGTACTCTTTACCGCCAGTACTCAAATTTAACTGTACATATTCATCAATTTTATGATACATTAGGTATATACAGAATCGTATTTTGTATGTGCATTCTGTTGTCAACTGAGCCGTATTGAAGACTTCCTCTGCAACCTTGAATGCGTCAGTATCTCTCCCTGTCCTTTTCAAGTGACCAACTAGACATAAGACCATATCACAAAAAACATAAGCATTTCCTTCAAGTTTGGATAAGTGTAATACCCCGTCTAAATAATCGTCTAAGCTTGACAGGTTAGAAATCTTATGTATCATCATGAGTCTTAAGCGTGTATCCATATGATACCACTTCCTAAGCATTCGAGAGGCTAATTCTGAACTGTGATATTTTGCTATAATAAGCCCTGCAAATTTGTAGTCTTCAGAATAATAATTATGAAGAAACTCTTTAACGTCCTGACGTTCTGAATAGTTCTGTATGATGGCTTCCAGTATGCCCCATTTTGAACCGAGGATATGGTCACTCATTGAGATTTCACCGTTGAGTATCCTTGGTATGTATTTTTCTCCAAATTCCTCTTTGTAATGTTCTATATATACAGATACTGCACAGTCTTTCATTATATCCTTATCTGCATCATTGATACATTTATCTAGATATGCTTTAATCTGTTTGTCATTGCCTTGGTATATTTCATAAGCATATCCCGCTATCCACGAAGATTGCTTCAACGGCATCTCATCCAGACATTTCTGAAGATTTTGGATAACATCAGCATCTTGTCCCCAGTTTTTGATAAGAGGGTAGACAACAATATGCTGATGACTTTCCATTTGCTTAAATGCTTCAAGAAGTTTGGCCTTGATTCGAGGATCGTTAACTATGGTATTTATAATGAGAGACTCAGCATGCCATTTAAAATGCTTTATGTCCCTATTAACAGCCCATTCGGTTATTACTTGAAGTAAATCTGTAGATAGCTTTTGTTTTTGAATAATCTTCCACAATTCATATCCATTTCCGAAATTAAAAGAATAATCATTATTAAGTTCTTCCTTGATGGCATTGATAACATCTGGGTGATTTATCCAACATGTCAACAGGTATTTCCATGCTATATCCTTGCTAATATTATCTCGTTTTCTGTAAGGTATGCAAACTGAGGCTAAAGCCTTTTGCATGACAATATTGTCATGTGGGAAATATTGCTGCAATAACCGGTTAGCTTCCTCTTGAATTGAAAATGGGAATTCTGAAACTAATTCAAGGATTTCATCTGGTGAAACGGACTCACCTTTAAATAAAGAAAACTCAATTTGATAAAAATGAGTAAAGATGTCACCCGCCGCAACTTTTTGGACTAATTCGTTTTCCTTATCTACGTCTATTCCATCTACAATTACACTTCTTATAAAGAAGGCCACTACTTCTGGCAATGTTGATGTTGTTATATATGAATTAATTATCTCCAGTAATTTTTCATCGTTAGTGATATGCTTTCTAATTATTTCAGATGCAAGTATTTTGTTATTAACATCACCATTTATAACAGTTAAAACAATAAACAGGCGTTCCTCCTCCGTCAAGTCAGCCACTTGCATCAAACCTGATAGTCTGGTATCATGATATATGTGAGCTGAAGGGATATATCTGGAAAGAAAGTTCTCAATACGATTCTGTAATAAGCTATTATACAAACCATCGAGCAGAATTTCCAGTAATTGATGTTTGGTGTCATAATCGGAATCCCACTCAATCCTGTGTATATATTCTTCTATTTCTTCTAGTAAGAAATATTTGGGTGCTTTCACAGATCTTACAAGAATCTCTAATTTTAATTTATACAAATAAAAATCCCTATAATCGTTTGTTTTTATAGGTTTTAAGATATTGTATAAACCAACAAAAGTTGATGCTGGTATCATCTCGAAAAGGAAGAGAATAACTTGGTGAAGCCCAATTTTCGAAACATTATCTTGAATGAATGCTTTAGCCCTACCTATATCTACCGAAAGATATTTGGCTGCCATAAATTCCTGTAATTGCCTATTGATGAAAGAAATGCGAGAACCTATTCTTTCCTCAATAATGCCAAGTTGATGAGTATCATGCCTGAATAAATCATCAACAATATGAGCATTTTTCAATTCCTGTCCAGATGTCTGATTATTTAGATATTGGTTAAGCAGTATTTCTGCTTGGGTCTTATCCATGCAACCATCATTGTAGTAATCAAACATTTCTTTTGACAGAACTCCAAGCATCATTTTGTTGCTTGTGTAGTCAAATGATCCAGAATAGTCGTAAGCCTGATACTTGCGTGACTGCTGATGCTTGATAAACAATTGCTCCATTATGCAGTCCATAGCCGCAATATTGTTGTGAGGAAGTTCGTTACCTTGTAGATATTGTCCAATAAGGATGGTTAGCAACATGGGGTTTTCTTTCATACGATCAACGTCATGTAACAACCTCAACTTAGCAGATAGGAACTCTGCTGTCCTCTTTGTATTGCGAACCAGACCATTATAATGATTCACGCATTTCTTCACAAGTTCATCTTGCTGTAGTGCAGACAATGGTGCGATTGTATATGTGTCGCTTGTACTGAAGGGAGAATTGATATTCGCAATGCCATATTCCCTACTTGAAAAAATGGCTAGTAAATTACCAGCTTCTGTTTCCGCCTTAACTTTACGAATAATTCTATCTGCTTGTAAGGACTCATCACCCCATTCATCTATTCCATCAGCTATTAATAGTATCTTTTGTTGCTCAAATGCATATTCCACGTAATAGCTGTTTTTTTCCCATAACTGACTTTCCTGAAACCAATTCCGAATAATGCTCTTTATATCACTATCGCAATTCCTTGCCATATATGAAAATGGCATCCATACAGGTAAGTAGCCGTCATAGATATCCATTTTTCCTTTTAGCAGTTGTAAGGTAAGATACTTTAGTAAAGAAGACTTGCCTGAGCCGGGACCTCCTACAATGAGTAATATACTCCTGCTAGGATTCAATATAGTTGATGCAGAGATTCTAATTTCTCTATTGCTCGTTTTATTCAGTTGGCTATAGAATTCTTTAAGATATTGCTCACTATATTCTTGAATATCACTATATTTTTTATATATATTTGTAGGGTCATGCAGAATAGGCTTCTCCTCTGGTTTTATTTGATCATCAGAATATAAGTTTTGCACTTCATCAATAAAGTCAGGCATTACAAATCTTGCCTCAAGAGGGAACCTCGTATTATTACGGTTGACTAATATTGAATCATTGACATCACGGAACAAGCTATCGTAAACAACATTCATTGCTTGTTTACACTGTGTTATATTGATGAAATTAAGTGATTTCCATTTTCGTTGCGTTAACTGTGATTTTATCTTTTCTTCTAATGCCTGTGTAATCTTTACATTGTGAAACTCACCCTCCGTCGCAGCATATTTCCATAGTACACCATACATCAATGGTTGGTTCTGGGCAAAGACACCACCACCAGACATTCCATGTAAACTGTCCATATTGTCAACATGCGAAGTGATATTAACCAAATCTACTTTGCTATCTACACATTTACAGTCCAGTCTGGTAATTATATCTTGTGCCTCACCTGAAACTCCGTACAGTTGCATGGATTTTTCTTCAATGAGGTCATCCGCCAACAAGAAAGGGGTAAAATGCTTTTTGCTCTTATCAATCTTAATGATAAGAAAATCTTCACCAATAGGAAGCAAAGAATTTGAGATCGTGTCTTTTGTAATGGTTTTATAGGTTACAAAATGACCATCCTCAAATACTTCAATTTCGATTGTTCCTATCTTATCAAGAACATCGTTCAACTTTTTCCTCCGAGTATCTTTAAAAATATGTTGAGCTGTGAAGATATAATCGTACTCTTCATCTCCACCTAATGGATATAGGACTCCACTTCCTCGAAACTGGAGTCCTCTTTCTTTGATGTCTGCCTTTATTTTAACACAATTGCTGCGAATATCAAATCCTGAATCCATTACAAACATTGAGATTAATATTATTTTTTTTCAATTCATCAGCTGTTATTCCAAGTATATCAAGAGATTCTTGATAGTTAAAATACACGTTGATTGCTTTATCTGAACTTTCTCTGTAACGAATAAGCTTGGCTATAGTCTCCTTATTGGGGAAATAATATTTCTTATTCTTCTTAGTTGATATAATGAAGTTTGAGCATGTTATCTCGTCAATGATGTTTTTAGTAACATTTCGCGTACTCCCATGATGGGGAAGTTTCATTAAATCCAATTCAAGAGGTGTACCGTTCGTCTTATTATAATACTGAAGCGCATCACATAGTACCTTAGGAGTACTATCACCTGGTAACAATATTTTTTTGCCTTCACATTCTGCTAGAATTATAATTGACTGGCTATTTGCACCACCTTCATCTAGATCGTCATCATCAACATTATCAATCAAGGTTCTTAAATCAATGTGCCAATCATCTGAACAAGCTCCAAGCTCATCAGGTTCTTTCGGTTTATATTCATCTGCCACATCATGATCAGGTGCTAATACATGTAGTTTTATGTCGCCAACCTCTGTCGTAGAACCAAGTAACTCAGAAGTATTATTATTCCAACACAATCCGTCTATTTCAAGAAGAAGAGACGTTAACTCATTTCCTTCGGGCACAGAGTACTCATCTATATCCTCTTTCTTGGGGAAGTTAAACCAAATTTGTTTCAGCCTGTGTGTTTCCCCTGCTTTTTTCATGTGTTTAATCAATGCTATGATACCAGCTATGTGATCTGAGTCAATATGAGTCACTACAAGAAGGTCAATAATCTCATCCTGTGGCATTTGGTCATACCGGTTCCTAATAGCAGTTGTAGATTTTCCACCATCAATTACAATGTTTTTCTTATTATGACTAATCCAAATGCTATCGCCGGTACCAGCTTGAAGAATCTCTATGAACATCTTCTATATATGTTTTATTCAATTATAATAATGTAATTAGTTTCTTAAACGACCTAATAGGCTTATTTTCACTCCACATCTCTGGTGTATGCTTTTCTCCACTTGTGAGGACAATCTGTAAATCATGTTCATGAAGTTTTATTATTTGTTTCTCTATTTTTGTGTTCTCTGCAACAAAGTGTTTGATTAGATGGTGTTTTGCCACATCCTCAATCTCTATACTACCGAGTTTACATTCAATTAGTGAATATCGTTTGTCATCAAGATGTAATACTGCACAATCTGTCTTCAGTCCAAAGCAATTATGATATACGGCAGAAGGGCACCCAAGGTTTGCGAATAGAACATCAAGTTACGAAAATATTGATTAAATATCATTCAGCCAAATTATTTTCTATTTTTGATAATGATAGCTTAGTTCTTATGAATTGAATTAATCAGAAATGTTTATTTTATGCGGAAACTAAGACATAATCGGGTATGAATCACGTAATGACTGTAACAAAGTTTCTGGCATTAGTAATAAATATTGTAATTAGATAGTCTGTCGTAATATCCTCCTAATAACTTGTTTATATAATAATATCCATTTGTATTAGTACTTCGAATAACGAACCTAATACAAATGGATTTGTGATTTTGATAATACGAGAGGGAAAGATTAGAGTGTTCCATTACCTTCCTCTATGATAGTGAATCTCTTCTTGTGCGACAGCTTCCATTTTCTGTTCTTGTTTTTCAGAAATGAACTTGACATCAGCAGTGGCGTTATCAGGCAATCCGTAACGGGTGATGTTCTGTCTGACTTCTTCGGCTGAGACTTTACGCATTACATCATAGGTCCCTCCAACAGACGGGTTATATACCACGGCATAATGTTCGTTCTCCACCAATAGGTCATCTCCTCGATATTTAGTAGGAGAAAGGTAAGTGTTGGACAGGTCTATGGCATCACCGGCGTCGTACTCAATGGCTTCCTTCAATAGTGTTTCATAATCGCCCTTTTCTTGTAGCTTGTCAAGTCTGTCTGTGTCTTCACCCATTTGAAGGTAGGCTACAGAAGCATAGTACACTGGTTCTTGACTTTTGCTTTGGCTAGCTTCTATATTTTGTTCCTGGTCAATTTTCTGTTGCATGGCATCAATACATTTTGTAATCATACTTGATGCCTTTTTTACATCTGTCAGTGTAGTTTTGATGAATTCCGGAGATTCATTCAAGCTGTCAAGCCAGCTTTTGAGGTAACTGGCACTGTCTTCTTTCAGATGCTTGGTCATACCATAGCGTTGTGCAACGAGGGCTGCACTTAGCTCGGCCACAAGCTCTTCCCGAGCATACTCCTTACTACCAAAGGATGTCGGCTGTAGTCTTCCCAACTGATTTTCTGCTCCTGTGGAATGGGCCATTTCATGCCCCAGGTTGGTATAGAATGACTCACCATCCATGAACTGCTTTTTCTCAGGAACGACAATCTCATTCTTCGAAATGCTGTAGTAGGCACTGTCTCCGTAACTTGACTTGATGGGGCAGATCCATCCGTTATCCTTTATTATCCGGTCGATAGGAGCAAAGGAAAATTCTTCACCTTCAGATTGTAGACTTATCTGTTTTCCTGCATCAGCAAGTTTCTTATATAAATCAGGACGAGCTTCCTGAAGATTGGTCTGGTGCACATTAAACACGTTATATACCTGAAGCTTCGGATAGACGTTGTAACCTTTCTTTTCCTCCTCACTTAGCTGTTTATACTCATCGTATTTAATTTTCTCTTTTGTCTCTTTATCGACAACAGTGAATGTCGTGATGAACACTGGGAAACTCTTTTCCCCTTTCAGAATGGAAACCTTTGGTAGTTCCTGACCATTATTATCCTTTATCGGCTGACGTACTCCTTGCTTGTCTTTGGTATAGTTCAGACCGGCTACACGGTCAAAAGTGCAGAATACAGGCAGTTTATATCCCTGTTTCTCACAGTGCATCATGAGTAAGAGTGCATTCATTCCATTGTATTCGCGGCCAGAAAGATTTCTCGGCCAGGAGATGGATTTATCTGTAAACCAAGGCTTCTTCCAGTCATTCTGCAAAGTCTTGATTTTCTCAATCATCATCTCTGCGAATTTATCCAAGGCCTTATCTTCACTGCTACGGCCATCTGAATTATAAATCTTTTTACCTGTCATAGTCATTAGTGTTGGTAAGAGTTAGAGCTTTTCTCCCAAAGAGAGCATTCGCTTATGCGGCATGTAAGGTCAAGTCTGTTATTGTACACACCTAATTCCAAATCCCCCTTAGCATTGATTCCGGCTTTGGGTTGCATCCATGCTTCTTTTCTTTTGTCGAACTGCATAAAGCGTACCCAAGTATAGGTGTAATTATCTCCATCCTTTTCGCTACTATAAGCGGAAAACACCGTAAAAGACTTACCACTTTTAGTTGTCTTGTCCTCAATTTGTTTGCCTAAAGTACCTCTGAACTCCATTGTACCGTTAATGCCGTCGTTATTGCTTGCATTGAATGTGTTAATGCCAGTTGCAGACAGGTTAAGGTATAATGCTTCTCCCTTTTTGTGAAACATTAGAATACCGGCTACTTCAATGCGAGTCCCAACTTGAATTGGTGGTAACTCAGATAGGTTGTTACAGGTCTTGGCCACACTGATTTCAACTGTCTTGTTAATTCCTGATTTTGCCGGAAGAACGATATTGATACCGAATGATGCGAACTGCGTACCTTCTTTGTTAGCACGCATTTGTGCCTGGCGGGAAACGGTGCCACACACGGTTACATTACATTTAATCATAATAAAAGGAATTGATGGTTATACTTAAAAAGCAAATTATTTCAATTGTACAGACTCCTGTCTGCCTTGTTGGTTCTCCAGATTATTTTGGTAGTTTTGTGACATCTGCAGTGTGACTACGGCAGAGTTAATAACAGAGGCGATGCTTCGTCGTTTCTCGTCATCGTTCATCATGGTACTGCCAAGTGTCTGTTGGATCTTGGTTATTTCTGCATTACTCAGTTCTCTGTTGAGCTGTACAACTCCATTGTCTGCGTACAGATTGGGTTTACCATCCTGCAGGCTTATGGTGCAGGTCTTATAGGAAGGGAGGATAGGAGTAAGGTCTATGCTTTTACTGATAGCTGCACCAGTAGCCTTCTGCATCTTTTCTTCCTCACTTAACTTGTCTATCTGGAGAGCAAGGGCCATGAGTGAGGTGAACATAGTCATGGCTATCTCTATTACAGGATCTGCTATAGGCATATTCACCTCGCTATCTTCAGATGACAGAATCTTCTTCATCCACTCATCCGGACTCATGGCTGTATCTGGCTGAACATTGGTATCGGATTGAACTGCACTTTTATATTGAGCTGTCAGATCTTTTCCGTTACTGAGGACCTGCAATGTGATGTTCCCTTTTTGCGCAATCTCAGCAAGATAAGCAGTCGGGTCAATTTCTCTTTTTGTTCCATCTGTGGATATGGATTTTACACCAAAATGAAGATGCTCGCCAGTAGTCCGATGCCCGGTATTTCCTGAAATTCCAAGCTTCTGTCCGGCAGCTACTTCATCACCGACATTGACGGATATACTGTCCAGATGCATGTAGGTACATTGATATATGCTGCCATCGTTTCTGTTGTACTCGACAGTCACAGACCGTCCTCCGTTTGTATTAGCATTGCTGTTCACGTTGACAACTTTTCCTTTATCTTCTGTTGCAAGGACTGCCTCATGATTTGTCTGGATGTCAATCCCTTTATGCACCTGATATTTACTTGTGTCTAAAGGGTCTTTTCTTGTACCAAAGGGAGAAGTAACCAGCATAAACTCCTCTCTCTTTAAAGGGAAGGAATATTTCTTTTCTTCAGTATCCTGTACGGAAACATCATTTGATGTGGCTTGACGGGGATTGTCAGCTGTTCCAAAGGATTTGCCCTGTGCCTTCATCTCCTGCATTACCATCTGGTCATATTTTTGCAATCCGTTCTTCTCGATAATATTCTGAAGGGTTGCTGCATATTGTTTGCTTGACGCATATCCTGCATCCTGTAATCCGTTTGTCCATCCTTTATAGTCATCAGGTGAGAGTTGGAATAGTCCGGCATATCTTCCGTTCATTTTCAGAAACTGAGAATGATGTTCATAGGAATCTCCCACATTTGCATACTGGCAAAACTTTTCATTTGGACGGTCATCGGTATATACAAGATATTTGCCTCCATTCTCAATCCAGCTGGATGTGGCCTTGATCCCAAAATGGTTGTTTCCATTACGGGACAGTTCGCTTTGGCCACTGGCACTTTCGCAGATACCCTGTGCAAGCGTGACAGAAGCAGGTATGCCATATCTGCGCATCTGTTCCATGGCATACTCTACATATTGTTGGATGTATTCTTGATTCTTTGACATTGCGGTTACATGTTATCTGTGCATTCCTGAGGCCTTGCTCACTTCTTGGTTGTCGGGTTCATCTTTCCGTTTTTCAATAACGTCTGTTTCTTGCCTGGGAGTTTCCAATTGGTCACAGATGGCAATTCGCTCACCTGCACGGATTAGTTTAGGAAGGTAAACATCGAGCGCATGGTGAGGAAAACCCGCAATCATAAGTGGTTTTCCCTCAGCATCTTTTGTGTGATTGCTTTTGCTGAGCGTGATTCCAAGTATTTTGGCTGTTTTCTCAGCATCGTTACTGTAAGATTCATAAAAGTCTCCACATCTGAAGAGTAAAATGGCATCTGGATGCTTTGATTTTAATTCATAGAATTGTTTCAGCATCGGAGAGAGTTCTGTGGTTGGTTTGGTTTCTCTATTGGAGTTTTCATCCTTGTTCTTTTTACTTTTGGATTCGGATGACTCCTGTGGTTCACTCTGACGGCTATTCTCTTCCGTCTGCTCCTCATGTGCTTCCGTTTGCTGATTGGGACTCTTTGACTGAGCCTCCTGTTCTGATTTGTCCGTACCTACCGCGACAGCATCTGTACGATCCTTACGGAGTACATCCGCAAAAAGACTTGCTGCAAGATGTTTCTTATAATCTTGCATATCTTCTGCCAGCCACATACGTTGCCATTGTTGTGGACTAATTTCACGAGCTTCCAATTTCTCACCGTTGACTGTGGGCATACATAATATCACACTGGGAGTACTCTCAGTACCTTTGGTCTTGAATATGTTCACACGGTCTATCCTTGTGAGTTCTTCTGTAGTCGCATCGCTTTTGAAGAGATCAACCTTCATGTCCGGACTGTTCTGGGCGGCCATATAGTATTTCTGGGCCAAATCCTGACGTACTTTTTCTGAAGCTTCTTCATCACCTTGTTTTATAGTAGTGAAAAAGAGGTTCAGATCTGTCTTCTCTGGGTAAACGCTGAAGCTCTTTTCATTTTCGGGCTTCAGATAAAGTGCCCATTTCCCTTCGTTATTACGCAGCATGAGTATCTTTTCAAAGTCTATGGCACCGGAGCGTCTGACGGCATCTGACACATCAAGTAGTGTAAGGGTCTCCAGATTCCATTTGTTCATGCGGTTCACGGACACCTCCTTACCGTCAAAGAAGCTGTCATCGGGACGATACCCCATAGAACCGTCTATGTTGTAGAAAGTAATCGTTTCATATCCCTCTTTTTGAAGTGCATGTTCGATACGACCTTTGTTCATCCCAGGAATTTCATTTTCGACTTCTAATGATGCTCCAGACGGTAGAACAACATCTACCATCTTCTGTTCCGGATTTTTTACGACTACGAATTCTTTCGTATCTATGTTTGGTAATGTTTTGATTTCATCGGCTACATAATAGTGTTTGGGAAGAATGTGCTTAATATCTGCTATCTGATTCTGTAGGACTCTATTTTTAAGCTCTACTTTCTCACCACGTTCAGCCTTATGAACCATATCTATAGCGTTGTTTACGTCTCTTTCCAGAATATCCGGCAGATGCGGGTCTTCTTTCAGCTCTCTGAGCCAGTAATCGGTCATCTTCATGCTGTCCGGGGAGAGTTTAGCTGAGATACCCAACTCCTGCAGCTTAACAGCTGAAGCTACTTCCACTACCAGCCTTTCCTGCTTCATGGCATCCTCTGAAATCTTTCCGTTCTTGACTACCATGCCTTCACGTGCCAGTCTCTGTTGATGTCCTGTTGCATACACAAGCATGGATACAGCATCACGGGCATAGTCTTCATAATGTTCATAGGATGAAGCAGGTGGCAGGAAGACAATATCCTTCTTACTGTCGTAATGCGCTACACCTGTAGTATCAGTGCGTATATCAACCAGATTTTTTCGTGACTGTTCCAGAAGATTTTCGACACCCTGACGGATTTCATTTGAAGCTGACTCTATATCTGTACGGTCTTTCAGAGGACCGGTCTCTTTTACTACCGTATCAAATGTAGTTTTATCAACCATAGGGAGTGTGGTCTGCTCGATATTGAAAAGTGAGCGTACTTCACGGTTTCTGATTCCTTTATAATCCTCCTGCTTGTCAGCCGGCAGTGCTTGATAGTCTGAGCGGCTGATTTTCTCGTCCGGATTATGTTTGTTTACATATTCATTCCAATTATACCAGAGGAAAGGCACTCCCTTTTCTTTGGTCTGGACGGATTCACCGCGTTTCTTTGCTTCAGAAAAAAGCGTATATTGATTTGTCTTGTATCCATTCTGGTCGCTGTGCATACCCAGTATAATGGCATTGAAAGCAGAAATCTGCAAAGGCTTCAGATATAGTTTCGGCGCTTTGCGACCATCATTGTCAAGCCAAATTCCACCATTTTCTTTGGCTTTATTGAAAGCATTCTCAAACAGTTCAACCTGACGTGCAGTTGCCATTTTCTCTTGTTGGTTTTTCTCTTCCATAAGTCTGATGATTATATTGTTATCCTTTTATCTTTGTGCAAGTGGTCTTGCTACTGTTTGCCGTTCGCTTGCTTCGTAGTTTTCAGAAGCAATCTTACGCATCTGGTCATTCTTGGCCAGTATTGCATTTGCAAGTGTGTTGAGAGGTAAAGCTCCCTGCTGATAAGCATCCACAACTTTATCCGGCAAAGTGATGCTGCAAGGAACCTTGTCTATTGTAGCAATCAGACAGTTGGACCTAATCTGAGGATTTACAATCCGTGGATTGAGCGGTTCATCAGGATAAATCCGATAATTCATTGGGCTGTTTCCTGCTTCAGGGTGCTGATGTGCTTTGAAATCATCCAAAGTCTCATGCCCGGCCTTGTTCAGCAGATTGAGTCCTCCCATACCGATAAGTATCATTTTCAGGATTGGATTCTTGACGAACATGCCTGTAACGATACTTGCAATAGGCATCATATTCTCCTTCAGATTGATTGATTTTGTTTTTCCTGTAAAGAGTCCTACAAGCATATCTGGAAGCATAGCCAGTACATATCCGATATTGTGTCCAATGTCACTGATGCCATTCAGCCCGAAAGAGGTCAGCAATCCTTGCCATCCGTCCATATTGGTCTGTTCCGGCTTCGGGGAGGTCTGTTCTTCTGTTGGTTGTTCCTCTTCGACTGGTTCTTCCTGTTCTGGTGTAGTATCTACATAAGAACTCTCATTCTGTGGCTTTTCTTCTGGCTGTTTCTTCATTTTCTCCTGGTCTAGTTTGTACTGTTCCTCACATCCTGGGCGTACTATTGAAGGTATGTCTGAACGATCTTCCTGTTTATCAGATAATTTTGATAATATGAAGTCACCGCAAACCCATGTGGCTGCTGTTTTCCAACCGCCACCAGCTCCACCCATACATGCAAGATCTGTCACGGATCCGAGAATTATACCTGTGTTCTTTTCCCATTCAGATGGGTTGTATCTTTTTTCAGCTTCTGTATCCATATGATGTTCTAATGGTGATTTTGCAACTTCCTGAGGGAGATAGAAGATGGTGTTTGTTGCTGCCTTCTTTAAGATGTATTCAATGGATGAGCGTGGAATCTTATCCTGAATCATCTTGTCTATCATCTTTTTCTCCATGGTAGAATCAACGGTGATGTGCTGGCATTGAAGTTCTTTCTTGACCATATCAATATAATCTTCAGCTGTTTTCGAGTTCCATTCACCTGTATAATGTAAAGACTGTATCTGTGCTTGTCTGGCAGACATTCCACCATCAGGGCCAATGGCACTGGCCATCAATCCTGCAAATGAAGAGGTGTGCTCTTTAAGCTCTGCTGCCATCTTATCTTGCAGTTCATTCCGAACCTTGTTCATGATTGGAATGACCTTTGTCCTGAATATTCTATCTTGTTCTGACTCTGCCATGAGTTGCTGTTTTATATGATTGATAATTTATATGCCCTTTATAGATTTATCTGGTTGAGTAATTGCTCGCGTGTCTGTTCTATGGCATTGTGATATACTTCCATCTGTTTCGGAAAATATTCTTCCAGCCATTCATCCTTTTCAATGTTTTCATTGATAAACTTGATAGCCAGCTCACGTTCAATCTCTATTGCAGCTTCTCCTTTTTCACTACCATTGAACCATGCTTTTGTCCACCATCTGATACCGGACTTATCCGGATACACGCTCACCATACGGGGAATATCGAAGCTTTGAACATCAATATCGAGCTCTGCCAACGGATCAATAAGTCCACTGGTTGCTATGGCCAGTTCTTGTGCTTTTTTTTTTCGTGATCACTTAAACTGGAAAGGAATATCTGATGACGCAGGGCAAGATAGTTCAGGAAATCACCGATAAGCAGATTCTGTACCCGTTCTGCAATCGGTATACTTCGTGCGCCCATACCCAATGGATTGGCCATACTGGGGATGGTTTCATAGAAGTAGTTTTTTGTAGCCGACAGTGAGAGAATATTTCTCAAAGTGAACTGTGTATGTTCAGGCAACGTGTAGGCTCCAAGACTGATATCTTTCATGTAGTCCGGAAAAAAACGCATCATCAGATTCTCTATCTCCTTGCTGTCCTTGTCATACATGGTTCTGACATCCATGTCCAGTGTCACAAATTGTGGTACCGCACCTGGTTGTCCATTTTGTTCCATGACTTTCAAATTACTGTATATCATGGTCAGGAACTCCAGAGGATTGAGCTCTTCTCCTTTATACTTGACCTCCATGTGGAGTATTTTCCCACTTACGGCAATAACCTGACCGGCCTTGACCTCACTTCCGTAGTTGGCAAAAACGTTCGAGAGGTGTGCGTATTTTACTTCGTAGTCTCCATAGCGTGTCACCTGATAGATACCATGTACGGCATCATTCCCAAGTCCAGTAATCTTTCCTGTTGCAACTGCTGAAAGAAGATAATGGTTGGCCTTGAAATCCACACCATGATGAAAAAAAGGTTCCCCTGTATGCGGATGTTTCTGTTTACCGTAGCCAAGACTCATCTGTACGTCACGGCCTTTTTCTTCGTAGGGCATACAGTATCCACTGTCTGAACGAAGAATCATTTCTTGTGTATATTGCATATTATATCTGTTTATAAATTTTACTATCATCTTCGTCTGCCGCCACCAGTGCCTTGCGCAACCTCCGACTGTTGACTTTCGTCTTGACTTTGTGTAGCAGGTCGTTTCTTCTCACTGGCAAGTGCCTCGTTCATATTTACATTGTTTCCTATCATCATCATGGCAAGCACAGCTCCAGCTATCTTGCCCATCCATCCGAATCTTCCGAAAACAAGTAGTGCGGCCACTACAAGTCCGATGAGACTCAGACCGGAAACATTCCCTTTGCCTACATTGCTGAAAAAGTTCCCCATCATGTTTCCACCGTTCCCAGAGAAAATACCTTGTAGGAACTTGCTCATACCGCTCCATTTGCTGTCTGCACTGGTGATGGCATCATTGACATTTTCAGTGAGACCAGTTACAGAGTCTTTCACCTCTTTCATACCTTCACCTATATTCGAAACTGTATCTCCAATCTTTTGTGTCGTTTCTTTGCCAATGACAGCATCGCTGACAATACCCACTACGCTTTTGTCTGTAGTCAGTTTCTCCCAACCAATGTAGCCCAGGCTTCCACCTATGGCAGCAGACTTTGTGGCGCTTCCTAATCCTTTTAGCGTTTGCTGAGGATGTACTACTGCACCCCCTGCCGATTTAGCTATAGCTTTTATAGCTCTTCCTCCTAAGCTGACTGCTGCTTTCAATAATGCTCCCCAACCCATACTTAAAGTTTGATTGTTAAATTGTTATCCTGAATTATCTTTATACCTGAATACTTACTTTGGCTTTGCGTTCCTCTTCCATCTTTCCTTGCATTTCTGTACAATATTGGGCTTGTCCACCTCACTTCTGCCATTGTAGTCTATCTCCGCCCATATGTCAGAGAGCGAAGTATATTTAACAGCTCTCGTAAGCCTTTTGAGCTTTTGATTCATGAGTTTAAGTTTCGGACGGATGGAAAAGAGAACTTCCAGTCGTTCCTTCTCTGTCATCTTGGTATCGGAGAGGCACAATTGCCGGATGTCATTGACTATATCGACACTATTCATGATAAGTTCTCTATAGATTTTATTCCTGTTTGAAGACAATGCTACTGCCAGGGTATTTCCTGTCTGGTGCTGGAGCTGGTCATTAAAAGTTCCCAGGTGTTTCACGAGTCGGTCTATTTCATGATAGAATCCATATATCTGTGCCGCATAACTGATGATGCTATGAAAGTTATCCAAATAAGAGTTGAACTCCTTTTGCAGGTCAGTCACTCCTTGTACTTCTTCCTTTATCCACAGATGACCCGTAGATTCCAGAAGCATCATTTGTTCCTGCTGCTTCAGTTCTTTTTCTGCCTTATTTGTGTATGCCAGAATCATTCCGGCCAAAACAGGGTCGTTGCCCTGAGCCCGGAGAAAACTCCCACCCAGCCCTTCAAAAGGGAGGGTGAGAGAAATAAGCATGGCAAAAAACAGCAATAAGCGTTTCATTGTGTTATCCTGATAATCTTTTATGGTGTTACTATTCGTGCGCATCTATGCCACCTGTCCAAAGCTTGACCGGCAATCTCAGCGGTGTTCCTGTCTATCATTCCTGCAGTGGCTCTGTTCCATACATCGGCCATTGTGTAATAACGGATGCTGATGGAGAGCTGTGAAAGTCTTTTGTTGAATTGTGCCAGACGGTCATTCAACTCCCAAAGAATCTTACTGCGTTCCGCACCCGTAAGCATATTGCTTGCTCCACCTTTGGCTACGGCATCTTTCAGTATGCTGTATACAGTGATCAGTTCGGTCGCTGTTTCGATATAAAGATTATTCATACTCATTGTAGCCACTATTCCTTGCGGGTTTTGTGATATGGCTTTCTTCAAATCACAAAGATTGATGAATATCCTTACACCGTCATCATAGAGATGACTACAGGCTTTGAGGGTGGAAGCATAACCAGACACGGTTTTCAGGTAGCTGTTGTACTTTCTCTCCCATTGCCTTATCTGAGTAAATTCTGCTGCAATGGTATTTTGTAGTAGTGCCGTCTTCTGCTGATCTTCAATCTGATTCTTGATCTGACTGTTGATAAGCTCATTACCTTCTGCTAATGCCACATATTCCATAGGATTGCTGGATACCAATTGGGCACGACCTTCAAGACAGAATAAGAACAAGGCCAAAGCAATGGCCGATATAATCATCCATCTGCTGTCGTAAGCAAATCCTTTGGAAGTCTTGACTTCTGACGATATATTATCTGTTCGTGATTTCATAGATACCTTTCCTTTGTTTGTTATACTCAACCCGTTCACGGATAATTCCTACAACATCAATCCGCTCGTTGATTCCAAATATGTCCAGTTTGGGATTGGAACGGTCTCCGCTGAAAATCGAGACAGTCTTCAATCCGAACAGCTGTTCCACTATACCACGGTTTTCACTGAAGTCAACCACCCTGTAGAGTTCAATGTAGTCGCTCTTCCTGATAAGTACACCATGTTGGATAATCAGTTGTTCGGATGTGATGATATAGCTCAGTTTGTGTATATAAAGACAACCGTAGAGCATGATGCACGTCATGATTGCCCCGAGTACCACAAAAGGCATCTTATAGGTGATGCTTTCGTGACCGGCTGCCAAGAACAGGGCACAACTGATAAGAAATGCCATGCCTTGTGAGATAATGTATTGCGCCCAGTGAGGGTGCAATGTGATTATGCTGAACCGTCTGTTTGAGTCTGTCATATCATTTATCGTTTTAGTCCGCTCTTTTTGGTTTCTTCATTTTCTTCTTCTCTCTCTTCAGTGAGAGAAACACCATTTTCGTCAAAGGCTGTCTCAACGACATCGGTCATTGAGTATTGTTTCTTTTCCAACAGTTCATCATTAAAATCCTTATAGCCTTCAGACGGCAGTTCACGTACTATTCCTATTGGATTCAGGTCTTGTCCGTCCTGAACATGGAGCTTTTGAAACAGGGCCTCTTTAAACTCCTGATAGGTTTTGTTCATTCTGTCAGCTGCTTCCTGCTTGTCTTCCTTGCACAGAAAGGGAGAATAATGGTATTCCCATGCCTCATTTCTTGCTGTGTCATAAGCGAGGTAAAGCTTCTGTAGTCCTTCAGGGAGTTCTGCATATCTGTCATCGTCAATATCAAGCAGTTCTTTGGTAGATGTGATACCTTCCTTGAAACTTTCAATGAAACCTTTCATGTCTGATGCAACGGACTCAGGATGCAACGGATTCATCTTTTGTACGATGGATTCAAAGTTGAAGACGAACTGTTTTCCCGCCAGGTCATTGTCAAAGCCAAGATGGAAAGTAGCACCAGGAGCAGCCTTGATCAGTCCCTGTATCTGTCCGTAGCTGGGATTTCCTCCGGTAGAGACAAATACAGCTGACTTCAGTTCCTGTCTTGCATTGTAGTCCAGTCCAGAGTCTTTCTTCATTCTCAACTGGTAGAATGCCATGGCATCGTAAGCACTCTCAAACACATATACATCTTTCGCATCTTTCAGTTCCGTGTCTTTCGGACTTGCCATCCACAGGCCTTCACTTGCGTTTGTCCCGGCTGCCATGCCTTTTCGTGCAGTGCCGTCCTTACGTGGATAGCCTCTTTCTTCCAAACCGACACACTTCTCAGGATGCCCCGGTATATACATGGGGAAAGAGAGGTTCTTATAACTTGCTCCGTTGTCTGCGGCTTTGGAAGCAAGAAAGAAGTTACGGTGAAAAGCACAACGTGTAGCAAAATCGATTCCTCTTGACTTGAAGAATGCGTAAAAAGGTTTCTGAGAGTCTGTTTCATCAGGATGAAAACGCTCAACCTTATAATCTTTGATATTGAAAGGCTTTGCATCACGGGTAGGAGCAAGCACATTCTGGTTACGTTGCTCCACAGGAATATTCAATAGCCGCTGACAGACTTTGTGAACAAGAGCAGACTCTTTCATACCTTGATTGTATTCAGGAAAGAGATTCGGGTGTTCCCAAATGAAGGATGTGACAGAATACAGTTTTATCGTTGGAGGTTGGAAACAACAGTTCTTATTGGGCATGACAATGAATTTGTCACCCCTGATTCTGCGTCCATCATTATCCAGACGCACATAGGCAGGATAGCGCAAGCCGTCCCGCTTGTGAAGCGTATAACCTGCATCCGTCAACACGTCTCTGATATTAAGACGGTTGCGATAGTCTTCAAATTTCTGCTCTTCGTTCATTGTGTTCTATGATGATTATTGAGTTTTATCTTCCATGTCCTAAGCCGACTCCATGCTCAGCTGCATTGAGTCCTGCATCAAATGCTCTTGATGCAAGATCCTGCGGTGAGTCCACACCTCCTTTGAAATAGACGTGCGGGCCAGGTGCATGATGGTGCTCAACGAACACAGCCGGAGCATAACGGTCTCTTCCGAGTTCTCGCATGACAGTAAGGCCTGCAAGTAGAGCACCTCCAATCATGGCACCTATATTTCTTCCATGTCCCGGCGCATTCTTCATGTCTACTTCGTCAAAGATTTTAGAGAAGAGTTTCATGCGATGATAGTCATCTACGGCCATGAACTTTTCATATTGCTTTTGGCTTATCTCGTGACTGATGCTTTCGCCATTGATAACAGCGGTCATACGGAACATAGCATTGCCTTTTTCGTCTTGCTGGATTTCTCCTTGCTCGTTTCGTACAGGCTCAACTCTGATGTCGTCCACCTGTACTTCGCGTCCGTTTCTTCCTTCCCGAAACCAACCTTTATCTTGGTTTATGTCATAAAGGCTGTTGCCATCCACATGGGCTACGCTTCGGTCTTCCTGCTCCGCAATGACATATTCATTTCCCTGAGTAAGAGGAAACGCATGTTCTGCCACTACTTCTTGTCTGGCATTCAGTTCTGCTTCCACTTCAGGAGTAAGATTCAGGGCTATCTGTTCATTGGAATTGAGCATGTCTATCGTCAATCTATCTGAAAAATCATTTTTGATGACGTTGTTGATGATGTCTAGACGGTTCTGTACAGGTACATTCTTGATGGAATTGTCTGTAAGCCGGGTAACTTCTTCATTCGTCAGGTCGTAAACAAGATCATGCTGGGTGGTAGCCGACTGAATGGTCAGTGTCTTGCTGTTGGCATCTATAATTACTCCATGAGAAGACAGGCATTCCTGCCATTTTTCGTTACTGAAGTATACGTCTGAGGTGATAAGTTCCTTGTACGTTTTTGCCAGCTCCTGTGGACGGGTAGGTATTTCAACAGGTGGAATTACAGCTTCCAAACCTGCGAGTACATCCTGTGAGGGCTGCTGTGCCACATTTTGCTGTTCTCCTTTATAATAGAAGCCATAGCCTCCATTGAGTAATTCACCTGGTTTGATTCTTCCATCGGGACGTTCCGGAACCATAGGGGCTCCCTGCAGGAACATGGCACCACCGACACGGCGCATGTGGAAGCCTTCCTGATTGCGTGGTGTCCATCCTAAGAATCGTCCATGAAACGGGTCCATCATCATAAAGGCACGTTGTCTGTCCCACGGCAGTCTGCCGTATTCGCCAACACCAATCCGGTAGCCATGAAGTCCCATGGCTACACGACCGTTGGCATTACGGGCATGGACAAAGTCTCTCGGCATATAGAAGTCTTTCTTCACTAAATCAGCAAAGGTGTTATAGGCTTTTTTGTTAGCCGAGTTTGTACCCCAATCTGCCAAGTCTCTTATCTGTCTGGCACTGATATGATAGGTTAGGAGAGGTGAGTCATGCCCTTGAACAGCCAGAAGATAGTTTTCTCCTTGTCGGATGATATGTGCTTGCATACCGTTGCGACGGAGAATATCCTGCAGCTCAGGTGACAAATCTCTACCTACTGGTAGTGCATTGGATCTGATTGACATATTGTGATTGATTTTAAATGTTGATTATTCGCCAGTTTCAACAAGCTCGCCTTTCCATTCGATAAAATCTTCGGCTGATTCTTCGTTAACTACAAGGTTCCTTTCATTACAGAATTCGGTGTATTCTTCCTGCCATTCCGGTGAGTGGTGATTGATGTAATCGAGCCAACCGTATTCTCCACTCTGTACTTTCTGTACAAGCTCGTCTTCTGGATAGTATTTGATATTTGCCATATTGAATTTGCTTTTGATGGTTGGTACTTTGGTTTATCGCTGCATCATGCGCATACCTTGTTTTTTCTGCTCATTCCAGATTTCTTCAGAGTAGTCCTCCTCATGGATATAGTCAAGATTACCATTTTCGTCCATGGTCCAACAACCGAAAATTCCGAAGTTGTATTTGTCCCATTCCCGTTTGGCTTCTCTGTGCCAAATTTGTTCATTACCTGCAGCGAGACGGATACCTGTATTTGAATTCAGATCGATACCGATGGAAATTTCTTCATCGTTATCAATGATGGAAAGGATTTCTCCGTTCTGCAGTTTCTGCATCTCAGCACCCGTAAGATGATAGCGGTCGGTGAGGTATTGAATGTTCCTGCCTATGACAGGGGTTGGTACGCTCAGTACCTGTTTGCTGTCCTGGTCAAGTTGGAAGAAACATTTGGTGCCGAGCTCGTGCCCCGTTTCGTCACTTTCCAAATGTCCAATGATGGGTTTGCCAGCAAGAAGGCTTTGCTTCTGCTGATCATTGAAGACTTTGAAATCATACTCGTCAAGCTTCGGAAAGAAGAGAACATCTACATTGCCTTCTGGTGTTCTTACAAGGCAGAAGCGAGTTCGTGCCTTTACTTCCTCACCATCATCAGCAATGATGTATATAGGTAAGACTGGAGAATGCCGGCCATTGAGAATATTCTGCAGAACATCAGTCGGCAGATCTTCAATCATCTCCTGTGTGAGTCCAAAACGTTCGAGAGTGCCGTAGGGCATTTCATTCTCATCAAAGTTGTAAATCATTTGTTACCTTTTTTAATGCGTTATTATTTTTGCTATAACAGTATTTCATTTTCTTATGAAGTACTTTATTAATAGTTAATTCAGAAACAAAAATAAAAGGTGTGATTAGAGAATCAGAAGAATGGGTATATCATACCTTAAGTTTTATATATCATTATGAAAGAAGTATGATTTATCGATTAAAATCATACTATTAGCATAAATAAAGTTAGAAAAATCACTTGAAGTATATGAGTTTTAATTCATGGTAATGGAGATATGTAATTTTGCCTCATGAATATTAGAAATATACTCATGATGGTGCTTCTGTCGTTGATGTCAGGTACTACAATAAAAGCTCAGTTTAATACGGTTGGGCGTTTATATAATCACCAAGTTCACAAAACAAAAAATCCACAAGAGATAAATACTTCTTCTCTTGTGGACAATTTGATGTTAAAAGATTCTTTGAACCATGCTTCATCACATTTAAATATGGTAGAATCATGCCGGGATAATGTAGGACCATCTTCACAAACATCTGGTGATATTCTTCAATTTTTAAATATGGCTTTTCCATTAAAGAATATTCAGATAAACTCAGAATTTGGAATACGTCAGCATCCTGTTACACATAAATATTGCATGCATAATGGAGTAGATCTTCAGGCACGCTACGAACCTGTGTTTTCCATGCTTCCAGGGAAAGTAGTGAAGTCTGCTCATGATAAGCGTTCTGGCAGATACATCACAATTCAAACTGACACCTACACGGTCAGCTATTGTCATCTGTCATCATCTAAGGTTACAATTGGACAATATGTTAAGGCCGGTGAGATAATCGGGGTGTCTGGTAATACAGGTATGTCAACAGGTCCCCATCTGCACCTGACAACAAAAAAGGATGGTAAGGTTATTGATCCTATCATCCTCTTGAACTGTGTGGTTTATAATATTTCAAATCTATCGTTTGAGATGAGAGTAAAACGATTTAATTAATCATATTTTATTCTGATAATCATTTTAGTGATAGTCACATGTATATCAAAAGAATAAATAGTTGTTTTTAAATTAAAAACCAGTTATTATTGATTGTTTTATATATCTTTGTATTTGGATAAAGAATTTTGCAAATGTGGCCAGATAAAGAAACAGAGATTGACTATCTTAATTTTGGATATATGGTAGATATGATTGTGGATATAGCTACCAATAGGGATTTATCACCTTTAACAATAGGATTGTATGGTGACTGGGGAAGTGGAAAATCCAGTTTGATGAAGTTAGCTCAAAAAAAGATAGAGGAAAAGAATATAGAAATCGAGAAAAAGAAAGATTCGATTAAAACCCTCTGTATAGAATTTAACGGATGGCTTTTCGAAGGATATGAAGATACTAAGACATCTCTTTGCGGTGTTATATTAGATGCGTTGGCTGACGAAAAACGCTTCAGCGAAGAGATAACAGATTATGCAAAATCACTAATAAAGAAAATAGATTTCAATAAGATTTTAGGAAAAGGTGTTAAATATGGATTGGATTTCTTCTTGACGGGTGGTATTGGTGCATTGACTGATTTGACTCTCAGTAGTGTACTATCTACTATTAAGACTAATGTTGGTGAAGTACAGGCTAAAGATTTAGAAGAAATTCTTAGTAAGTTTAAGAAGGACGATAAAACCCGAACGGAAATCAAGAATTTCCGGGAGGAGTTTAAACAACTTCTAAAAAAAAGTAATGTAGAAAATGTCGTTGTATTTATTGACGAACTTGACCGCTGTCTCCCCGATACAGTTCTCGAGGTGTTTGAGGCCATGCGATTATTTCTATTTGTAGAAGGTATGTCTTTTGTTATAGGAGCAGATGAACGTCTTATACAATATTCTATAAAAAGCAAATATAAGGAGGTGCCTGGTAATAATTTAGACATTGGGAAGGAGTACTTGGAAAAAGTTATCCAATATCCATTGTGTATACCTCAACTAACACAAGCCGAAGTAAATCAGTATATTGCATGTCTTTTATTGAAGCAAACACTAGCTGATGATGAAAAATTCAAAAAGATACTTAATATTGTCTATACACTGGCTCCTAATCAAGAGCTTTCCATGGAATTGATTAATAATCAAGCACCAGATTTAGCAGAAACTTGTAAAAACGATATGGCACTTGCTCGACAAATTTCATCTGTATTAGCTCCTAGTATTAACGGGAATCCTCGTCAGTGTAAGCGATTCCTGAATACACTATATATGCGAATTAAACTTTCCAAAGCAAGAAATGTAACTCTTGATAGGAATATATTGGCTAAGCTTATGTTGGCTGAATATTTTAATCCTGAATTTTTTAAGGCTGTCACAAAGCCTGTAAACAGAGAGTTTTTCAAGGCATTTGAAAAAGGAGAAGAATTAAATGATGAAAATCCTTTTGCAGTATGGAAAGAAAAGGATTGGGTTCAAAGATGGATGCAAAACGGCACACGATTAGAGGATGAAAAGTTAGATAAATACGTTTATTTCGCAGATGTAAAAAACCGTTATGGACAATCAAACCTTGATTTGTTAAGTCCAACTGCCCGCCAATGTTATGAACTACTTATTGACGGGACTGAGATGAATAGAGGTAATGCTTTGAAATTGGTCGATAGACTTGCACCGGGGGAGAAAGCTATTATTGCATCAGAGGTCTTTGCAGTGATAGAGAATAACTCAACCATGAATGTACCAGTACTAAGGTCTTATACCGAGTTCTGTATGAAAGTGGGAATGACAGAAGAAGCATTGAAGAAACTTATGGAACAACCTGCAAATAAATATGATGCAAGTGCTTATGGCCAGTTGGCTCCATTTTTCACTAAATTGTCATCTGATGAGCGAAAAAAATTTAATGATTATCTCTCGACAAATGAGCAAATAATGAATACTATTAAGAGGCAAGAAAAATTACAGTCAATTATGTCTTCAAGTAAAAAATAATGGGAACATCAAGTTTATATAGAGGACCAAAGAAAACATCTTTATTACCTCCTGATTATGACCCAGATGTGAATCCAGGACAGAATGCACCAGATAATGTTGTACCTGCTGGAGATGGGGCTGAGGAGATGGAACCACAGGACAAGCCTGAGAATGAAAAAAATAAGGAATATGTGAATGAACGACCTAGCCAACCTTCGGTCAATTGGGGTACTGCGCGTAGCTCGATGCGGAAAGCAATGAACAATGGAAGTAGTGGTAATGCCAAGAGTGCTATAAGAAATTACACCAAAGCTCTTGGCGGGCATACTAATGCCATGCGACATGCTACAAAGGTTCGCAAGACGGCTGGAGTTCTCTATACTTATTTTGCTGGAACGCCAGAGTCTATTCGCCAACGTTTTGTAGATGCAGGGATACGTTTTGATGGAAGGGCTACGAAAGATATCTTTAATGATATATGTGGACTTATAGCACCTGTACCCAATGACCTTGAGGATTCTCTGGCTAATAAAGCTTTGCGTGAAACTTTTGCAGATGTAGCAGCGGACCAAAGCATTGATCTCAATCAACTTGAAAGTTTCAATGAAGAATTACTGCAACGGCTAGTAGGTGGATTGATGAAGCATTATATTTTTGATAAATTGTTACTACAATCAGAACAAACAGCTCTCAAAAACTGTGAACATATATCAGACTTACGTAAATTAGAAAAATCTATTAAAATATATATAGATGGTATTGTTGACAGCGTTGTCCCTAATATAATCAAGAGCGGCTTGAACCCTGAGGATTTTAATAGGGCTTTGGAGACGCTATGTGATATTTCTTATCAACAAATGGAGGAACTACGATGAAAGAGAGTTTTGTTTTTACACTATCAGAATATGATAGTTTTCAAGTTGATGGTTCTAGAAAAGTAAACATTAATGACCCAGAAGCATTCCAGTATACATTTTGGAATCCCAAGACTGGTTACGGAAAGAAACATATGTACGTTACACCCCAGCGTTTTACTGATGAAGCTATGGATTTGTTTTACATTTCTCTTATGGTTTTCTGTGTAGATAGGAGTGTAAGTCGTAAAAAACAGGAAGATGCATGGACTCGAGACCTTGAACTGTACATTCCTGTAAAAGTTTATGAAAAATGGGAATGTTGCAAACCAATTCTCATAAATGCGCTCAACTTCCTAACTGGTGATCACTGGACGATACATTTCAGGCAAAGAGTAACCTTAACGGAGGATGAGGACAAGTACAGAAAGGGGTGGTGGCGTTTTCGCCGCTCTGTCAGAAGGATTGATGCTGATGTATTCTGTATGCTTTCTGGAGGATTGGATTCCTTTATAGGCGCGATCAATCTCCTCAAAGACGGGAAAAAACCTATATTTGTCAGCCATTATGGTGGAGGCAAAGGAGTAAAAATATACCAAGACAGAGTGGTTGACTTGTTGAATACTAAATACACTGTTGAGCTCAACCGATTCTTCAGGTTTTATGCAGCTTCACAGAATGGTGTAGAAGATACGACACGTTCTCGCTCATTTATGTTCTTTGCTCATGCCATAGCTATTGCTTCAGGTATTGGTCATCATGTAGATTTGTATGTGCCAGAAAACGGTGTAATTTCATTAAACATACCTCTGAGCATTATGCGATTAGGTAGCCTTAGTACCCGTACAACACACCCGTATTTTATGGGAATGCTACAAAATCTGTTATCAAAATTAGATATAGACATATCATTAGTCAATCCATTTCAAATGCAGACAAAAGGTGAGATGATGAGAACCTGTAAAGATCTTGATTTTCTTAATGCCCATTATCAGGACACATTATCTTGTTCGCATCCAGATCAAGGACGTTGGACTGGGGACACAGTGGGACATTGTGGGGAGTGTTTACCTTGTACTATAAGAAAAGCTGCAATAAAAGCCGCAGGATTGGATGACGCCACCGTTTACCGCCATCATTATGAAACTGAAATAGGAATTGAATCATTACAGTCTTATAAATTGGGGTTAGCAACACCAAAGGATAGTTATGCAGCTATACAAATGTCAGGACCAATCACAGACCATATAAATGATTATGTTAGTCTTTACGAACGAGGTATCAAGGAATTGGAAAATTTAATTAACTCAATTTAATGGAACACCTATACGACACTCATTTCCATCTGGATTTACAGAAAGACCGGGTTGGTGCTATTTATGAAATAGAAGAACATCAAATATATACAATAGCAGTCACTAACTTGCCAGACTTATATAGAAAGGAATCTGGTGAGATAGCAAGCAAGTATATTAGATTTGCGCTTGGTTTTCACCCAGAATTGATTCATCATTATAAAAACCAAATACCATTAATGTGGGAACTTTTGCCAGTAGCACGTTATGTTGGGGAAGTAGGGCTAGATTTTGTTGATATGACATACAAAAACGAACAATTAGCTTTTTTTAGCGAATTAATAGAACGATGTCGTTATGATGAAGACAAAATAATAACTATCCATTCACGTCGGGCTGTTAGACAAGTTCTAAATATAATCGGAGATAGATTTAGATTTAAACCTATATTACATTGGTTTACAGGTAATAAAGAAGAACTTTTAAATGCGGTGGAGAAAGGATTTTATTTCTCCGTTAATAAATCAATGTTGAACACGAAAAAGTTCCAGTCTATGTTGCCATTGATACCAGAAGAGCGATTGTTATTGGAGACTGATAGTCCATTTATATCTTTCCCGTATTCTCACCATGATACATTGATAAAGTTAAGACAGTTGATTATAAAAGAAAAGGGGAACGTTAATTTATGGAATAATTTTAAAAAAGTATTAGGAGGTTAGGATTACCAAAACCTTTATCTTTACTTTTGTCAGTATTAAGTTATACAATATGCTACCCAATCGGTTATTTCAATGATTTTTTGTCTATGATTGATGTTGACAAACAATAATTGCTGACCGATTGGGTATACAGATATTGTTATGTAATTTTACCAGTTATCGTTCTCATTGCCTGTTAGACCATTCTTGATGCACTCTTCAATCTTGTCCATAACAACATTCGAGTAGGCATGAGCCATAACAAGGGCTTTGCTTGATGTCTTTTTGTGTGAGTCTTTTTTAACAAAAGGGAAACAGGTGTCTAATGTCCAGTTCTCGTCCGAACGTGTTGGAATGGTACCGCCTAAAGCTCCAATCCATCCTCCACCGACAGCGACATTAACCGAATAGAACGGAATAGTATAGGTTACTCTTACTCTGCCATCTTTAATATCACACTTAATGACCGGCCTGATATTCACGTTATAGCTATTGGTTCCGCCAGCGTGCTGAGCAATGTCTGCTACATATCCTTGTGCAATGATAGTGCCCAATTCCTTGTCATTTAGTTTAATGACAGAGTTTGCATCATTGAATGTGGCCGTAAACCAATAGTTGAGTAGTACGTAGAGTTCATCTTTTGTTTTACCCTCTGCAGGAATAATCTGAACGTATGTTATACCGTTGTTTTTGTCCAGCTGGAGTTGCTGACCAAGATTTTCAGCTGCATCAACCCATTTTTCTCCATACTTTTCTTTTGCGTAGTCTTCCAGTTCATCTGTTCGCAAAATTTGTGCATCTATTGTAGTGCATAGAAAAAGTGACATCAGTGCCGTAAATATTACTTTCTTCATTGTTTATCGATTTTGGTTATTAATGTTAGAAATCAAATCCAAGCTTGATAGCAATTGCTTCAGTATTATACTGTTTTTTGTCTCTTGTGTAGTCCATGCTGTCATAGCCAATAAATCCATCAAATACTTCAAACTCCAATTTTTCATTTGTATATCCGAGGGATAGACTAAGGCCTTGTTTATCGTTCAGCGCATATCTGATACCCACTGAGGCGATGACATATAATCCACCGCCATTTGTTATGTATGTACCACCCTTCAAGTCTACAAAAGGAGCAAACTTCCCTTTGCTAAAGTGACTTCTGATATTTGCGAACACAGGAATATCAACCTTACTGTCTCTTACATCCAATGGAATATCCATTCCACTTGTTTCGTAGGACGGCATGAAATGTAGTCCAACTCCGGCTCCTAAAAAGAAATATGGACTGAACTGGTAGCCATGTGAGGTATTGATTTCCACTCTTCCGAACTCATAATCTCCTATACCAATGGAATAACCGGCATCAACATATCCCTTATAATTGCCACTTGAAATGCTTTGTGCACTACAGTTAAGTGAGAATAGCAATACTGATACTAAAAGAATAAAAAGTTTCTTCATAACATTTATTATTAAATTGGATTTATAGAATTGTTTTCAACCACAAAGCAAATAAAACACAGTGCAGTCTATCTGCACTATTATAAAAAACTATTTCGGTATTGTGTATTTTTAATTTTCTCTTTTTTCATAGTCACTTTCTTATTCGTAATCACCATTAGCCACTGTTTTAAGAATAAAATCATTATCAAACTCAAGCCTTATTTTTGCTCTGGATGCATCGCCAACATATGACGTATAGAATGAAAATGATTTCATCCCGTATGGACGTATTTCGTCGTATGTAACGTAGCCGTCATCTTGAGTTACTTCAGTACCATTTCCTTTTAAATACGTAACCACGTATTTTACATTTGGTATGGTATATTGGGTGTTATTTTTTACAACCCCTCTTCCACTTGCAGAATAACTATAATCACTTGTTTCCCAATTCCAGTTTGCTATAGTTACATTCTCAGTAAGATAAGTATAAAACTTTAATGATAGCGAAATAATTGCAGTTGATGCCTCAGAATATTTCTTTGAAATCTGTTGGTCTGTAAGAGTATCTCCTTGTATATAGCCTTTTCTCTTTGCGAACATATATATAGGATCATCAGAAAGATTGCATAGCCCTTTTGAGTCATAAATTACATAGCCGTCACCTGGTTTCTTATCGTCTTTAGGCTTTGTATATATGATAATGTCTGACTCTGTACTTTTACCGAATCCGTTAGTGAACTTGTTTGTTAATGCAACACTGTATTTCTTGTCTTCGAGTTCTCTTACTTCTTTCAAGATTATTGTGTCTGATTTATAATAGTTCTGAAGGTTTCCAACTTCAGGATATAGTTCAACCATTTTTTCTTCCTTATTGTTTTTGATAGCGGAAAAAAAATCTTGTGTAACTTCTTTAGCCTCTTTCTTGTAACCACAAGAAACAAGGAAGTTTGCTGATAGTACTAAGCATACAATAGTAGATGGTTTCATATTAAATTGTTGTTTATATGTTTTATTCGCAAACATATATAATTGTTATGCAGCCTATCTGCAAAACAAAAAAAAGTACGAGCTAACATTATTATTATTGTTAGTTCGTACTAATTTATCACTAAATACCGTTACATTCTTTGGTATATGTTCACTGTAAACATTTAGATTAATGCTCAAGCATTTGATATATTAGTTATACATTTTTTGTTTTCATAAATGTAGCAGTAAACTCCTTGCATTTTCGCATATCCTGTTTTGAAGAAGCTATTGAGAAAGTATTATATTTCTCGAACATATCCAGTCCTCTTCCAAGTGAGATTGTCCATCCTGTATCTGTTTTGATGCATCGGTCATGGAAATCTCTAAATTTGTATTCAAAGTTTATACCATATGTAGCAAGGTCATCCTTAATGTCATCCAAACGATCTATAAGCTCGGGGATTTTATCTTCTTCCTCATTCGTAATAAGGTTGAGTTTTAAATCATCAACAGGACGAGTATTGATTAGCATCAAAGCAAATTCCATAAAGTTCTTGATTTGCCAGGGAGCACGTATATACGGATCTTCAACTGTAATTTCACTTGCATTTGCCATGTATGATGCAAACAGTTTCTCATAGCTGACACCTGTTTGACCCATTCTGAAAGTCATGCTTTTCTCTTGTAGAATAGGAATACGAGGTCGTTTTGTTCCATGACTATCTGAAATATTTTCCCCATTTGAATGATCTTCAGATGCCTCTTCATTTGTTTGCTGACTGTTGGCGTTTTCTTCCTTCGAGAAACTAACAGGGCTTTTGAATGGATTGCTTACTTCCTCAAGTGTTTCCACATTCATCTCTATGCCAGTTTTCAGATTTATATACTTAAACCTCGCTGGCTCAGCCATGAATGTTTCGTCTATCACGTATAACTGATCTTTTACACGCTTTCTACATTCAGCTGCAAAGTCTACTAATTCATAAGCTTCCTCGTCTGTCATTTTCCCATCAGGATAGATAAGTTTCATCATTCCTGAGAATGTTTTACGTATAGCTAGATGGTCACGCTCAGAGAGAGAACCATCAAACTTTGCATAGTCCTTCAAAACCGCAGTACGATCATCGTTGCGTAACGCATGAAGCACTGCAGCTATGTAATCCGTAATAAGTCCATAGCCCTTGGAGAAACTGTCTTTCTTCAGCATCTTGATTTCCCAGCCCGGGTTATACAGATGGATTCTGTCAAGAAAAGCACCTTTGATAAAGGATGTCGGTATAGATTCAAAAAGGTGCGTGTTCTTCAACATGAAGGGAACAGTATGTTTGGTATTTCCAACAAAAACCATGGAGGCACTTGCCTCATGTGTTCCTTTGCCTCGGTTGAAGGATTTATTAGCCAGATAATTCTGCATGGTATCAATGAGCACGGCATCAACTGCACGTCCTTTCTGTTGTTCAAACTCATCCCATGCAACCACATCCCAGTAGCCCACTAATCCAAGGATTTCCTTATTCCCCTGCATCTTTACGAACAGTCGGGCACTTGTCACATCACCACCAGATACAAGTACTCCATAGGGTGACAGTTCCTGAAACACATGAGATTTTCCGGTACCTTTAGGACCAAGCTCCATAAAATTGAAGTTATTCTCCACATGAGGAAGCAAACGGGCAAGAGTGATAAACTTTTCCCGTCGGTTCATCGTATCAGGATTTAAACCTACCGTATGCATGAGCAGATCAATCCATTCCTCTGTGGTAAAGTTTTTACGTTGATCTATATACTCCTGCAAGTCGATATTCGAAATCTGTATAGGCTTTAATGTCTGGATTTCCCATCTCACTTTTACATCTTCTCCGCTGATGTAGCCAATGGTGACGATGCACCATACTCCGTTTCCGCTCAGAAGCTTCGGATTCTTGCGTACATAGTCAGTTCCTATTAGCACACCGGAAAGTCCAAGATTAGCAAAAGTTGCCTGATATTCATCATTCTTTTCATTGAGTACAACAGTTACTTTATCAATGATACGATGTTTACCATGCTCACGAATAAGTCCTTTTACCGACTCAGCTTCAGCTCTGTGTACATAGTTATTCTTGATGACATCTTTTACTTTTTCCAGTCCCTCGTTAATGATTTCTTCATCATCACTGGCACAATACTGACCAAGCAGGTATTCCAGTACGTAAGTCGGTACAGGAAGTCCACCCTTAACCAAAAACGCCAGGTCTTTTCTTACTACTTTGCCAATGAAGGCATTTAATACTTTCTGCTGTGAATCCATATAGTATGCTCTTAAAAATCTTGTTCTATCATTGTATTATTTTTCACTGTCTCACGGATAAGCGGATTTAGCCGATCATCTGTATCATAAATACGAAGCTGTAGCATGCTTGCACTGATTGATTTATTCAGATTAAGCGTCACCTCATAAACACGGTTATTCAGGTTCGTAGCATCTGCACTGTTCAAAGTCAGTTCCTTTTCCTGAGTCACAGGATCATCACCGTTATAGATGCAGCATACTATTTTGCGTTCCATCACCGTCATGCTTACCGCTTCTGATTGAATTAGCTGGAACTTGAGTCGGCTGCTTACCATATTTAGGTTGGGATTCATCAGAGTAACGCCCACTTTTTCAGTTTTATTGGTTCGCTTCTGCTGACTGCGGATTACTGGAATGATCATCTCCTGAAGGGAGGCACCACCGTGTGCAAAATTGTAGCCCCCAGAAGCTGCCAATCGGTTGGTTCCGACAGGTACACCTATCCAAAGCGGTTTCTGGCTTTTTATGGCAGAAACCTTTTCAAGTGGGAATTTGATGATACCATCTATCTTTTCAGTATTATCAGAGAGATAGTATCTTGTTTTCTTCTCTACTGAAATATCGGTGATACTATGCTTGTCCTTATCTTCAAATTTCATGTCATTATACAGGAATCCATGGTCCGCTGTAAGCAAGACATTAGTCACATTCCATGAAGCATGTAAGCGTTTAATTAACACAGCCAGTTGGTCTATAGCCTTACGACAGGCACTGATAACTTCAAACGGACTTTGAGAATGACTCGCTTCATCAATTATATCATGGAAGATATATACCAAAGGCCGTTTAAACAGCTCTCGTGTTGAAGTCTGGTCACCGTTCATCACATCTTCATAGCGAACACAAATTCCTCCGTCTCGGTATTTATTCAGATGAGCAGTACGTTGTTCTGTTGTAGTTAATACAACTCCATCTACGGCCATATCTGTGCCGAACAGTTCAAGTGAATGATATGGAAGAAGTGATGGCTTGCAGAACTTGGTTTCCGTAGGTAACATGGCCTGATATGCTTCAATAGTAGCCATATGCTTTTCCTTGGCCAGTCTCTGCATTAATTCCATAGCTACTTCGTATCTCAGAGCGTCACTGATAATGACTACCTGTTTCACATTTGGATCAGACTCATTAGCATAGAAGTCTTCCTGATGCTTCAAACCTGTTTCTGTAAACCAAACGCCTTTTTCTTCCACGCAGGTCAACCATTCAAGGTTAAGTAGGTTAGCTATCTTGGCATACTCCAGATCCAATTGTCTTTTGGCAGCATTCAATACCAATTCGATAGGATTCTCTTTCGTGAGTAGCTCGTGATAGGCTTCGAGTGTTCTACGATAGAACATATCTACCTGATAGAATTCCGTAATATATTTATTTACGTATTCTTTTGTACTGTTTAATTTCAGTGTGCCAAGACTACGTATCTGCATATAGAACAGAGCCGACTGTCCGATGAAATGAATGACAATCTGGATGTAACTGTCAACAGGTAATTTCAGAGCCAATTCCCGCATACGATTGTTTACGTCATCTGGATCAGCCATGAGTTTCTTTTCTACAATCTCCTTCAGAATCGGCCAGCAAAGTGCTTCAGTAAAATAGAAGTAGTTTGCATCAATACCATAGATGTTGATGATTTCTTCTTCTTTAATATCTGAAGACAGAACTCTCATTGACTGGATAAATTTCTCACTCAGCAAGCGGTCGTGCGTGCCCCACTCATAAATTTTGTTCACTTGGTCAAGGATTACCGAATTGCTGATTTTATATTGTTTGTACGAATCTCCCGGCATAGCATCCAGTAATTGTGTAATGCAATTATACTTCAGGCATTCGGCAATGCTCTTCATCTTTTGTGGAAAATTCAGGTTATAGCTTACTCCAAAGAGCTTTGTAAGTTTATCATTGATGGCTTTGCTGGCATCAACGTTCTTAGAAAGCTTATGCCAAAAATCAGCATGTTTTTTCCCCTCTGAAGTAGCGTCAAGAATAATCATTTTGACAATGATTGTTTCCCAATCCAACAGTTTTTTGTCACCAAGATAATTGGAGATGAAAGCACGGCAAACCAGATCCTCACTGAATGTGTTCGAATCGATATGCCCATTAAGAATATTATTGATTTTAGAAGACATGATTTCCGCAATATTTTTCTTGATAAAACTACGGAACCGTTCTGGCAGATTATACTGCTGCATAAAAGAAGCATAATCATCTTCCTTATATTCCATATTGGCTTTCAACATATCAAGCAATGGAAATTGTAGTTGCTGTTCCTCTGAATGTGGATAGGTTCCAACAGGGAAAAGCAAAACAATACGTTTGTCTTTCCAAGTATTTTCAATAGCATATTTTGTATTGAACCATGTGCCATCGAATACTTTGTAGATATATCCGTCAGCCCATTCTTTTACGTCTTCAAGCTCAGTCTGGATAATGTCCATCTTGTCGAAGATAAAAAGCACATGAAGTTGAGGATTTCGTTCAAAGTAATTATATATTCTGTTTTGTATCATAATTTTTTTTTTTAAAGCAGCCCGACGAGGTAATTTAAGTTCTCTTTATTTAAGGTATTTGCTTTTATATATTCTTTCAATTTATTTCTATAAATCTCATTTTTAAAGAAATCTGATCTGTTTTCAAGTTTTAAAATCCAGTCAATTTCAACTTTTTCGGGTGATGAATAATTGTCTGGGGAAAGAAAAAACTGCATACAATCATTATTTTGAGCGAACTCATCAATTATTACATTCAAATTTTGGAAATTATTATTTTTTCTAATTTTAGACAATAAGTAGCAATGATTTTCATTTATGCCTTTTTTCTCTATTTCAAGTAATTCTTTAAATTTTTCAATTGAATATTCGATAATATTGTTACTGTGAATGAAGTATATATAATCATAAAAGTCGTTAATCATTTTTAGACAACAGTCTAATACATTAATTTTTTCTTTTTCTTGAACTATTGGATATATTAATGACAACGCTTTGATTTTATCTTGATTATTTATCAGTTCATTCATACGAATGTCGGTGAAAATTTGGCCTTGTTTTTTTAGATATTCAACTAGTATGTAAATACTACGAAAGTATTCATTTATGTTAGCTGAATGATATAATATTGCTTCTAGTAGCTTCAAAGCCTCTTCTTTACATGGCGTAAATTGATTAACAATACATTCTATACTGCTAGAACTTATTTGTTGTTCGTATTTCCAATATTTAATAACTGCTTGATATAATAAATTAATATCAACATTTAATTTCTGAGACTTCGATATAATTAAGATGAGATTACTCAATGGAATATAGAACCGAGATTCATCTTTGTATAAGAATTGTCCATTATCTGCAAGTCCTTTTAGACATGAGTTAATATACGTTAGACCGGATTCTGAGATTTTTAGATTAAATATTTCATAGTTATTGAAAATATTTTGTAGTTCCTTACTATCCATATCAAATACTAACATTTCAAGCATGAAATCATTTAGCTCGTTAATCTTCGTAGACTTAATTTTTTTCCCTAAAAATTCTGTTTGAGGAGTTAAAAAACTGTTTAATATGCCTGATGCAGTATTATTGCATATTGATTTATAGTAGCCATTATTATCGCATATAATATAGTTCGCCCATGAGAATACGCTTTCACGTTGATACAAAGACATTAAAACCGTAATATTATTATTGATTGACCAACCACCTCTTTCTGCAGATTTTCTTTGTTTAAGAATTTCTTCTTTTAATTTTTCTGTTCTTACATTGTGTTTACCAAAGTCTCTATAAGAAATTAAGTCCTGAAATATGTTTTTTATCTCTATATCCAATGGTAGCTTACGCAATATATCATCTAAGTCCGATTCTTCTACAAGCTTTAATTCTTTATTTATATCTATAGTTTCATCCAATATTTTTTGAAACACGACATGCCCCTTAATTGACCACATATTATATCTGCATATAAAATACAGAATGTATTTTTTTCTTTGCCAATACTGTGGTAATAGTTCTCTATACATTCTATAAGCTTCCCAATAATCCCCCAACTGGTATAGTGTAAACGGGAGTTCTAAGTCATTTAGCGTATATTGAATATTCTTTTCTCGTAATAACTTTAAACTTTTACAAGCATCAGTAGATGAAAAATGATGTAAATAATAAAGAGTTATCTTGGGGAAATAATGACTTGCATTCTTTATAAATTTATTATCTATTATTTTGATTCCATCAATCTCATACAAATAATTATAACATGCAAACTTTAATAACGGTTTCAGTTGAATTTTAGGATGTGAAATCAAATATTGCCGCTTCCCTTGGTTTGTTTTAACCTGTTTGGCCAGTTCCTTAAAATCCGATAAACCAGTTTGCAAACCACACGAATGAGTATTCCAGAACATTTTTTCACTTCTATCTTGAGGGAAAAAATATCTTAATCCATCTCCAAAAGAGCGTAATTCTTGGCTGTAGGACATAACTCGATCATAAAGATATGCAGATAAGTCTTGCTTAGGAATTTTGCTATAATTATTGATGGCATATAGAATCTTATCTGTTAACCGACCTATTCCATTTAAATCATCTGGATTATATTCTTTACCATTAATTATATGAATATCTTTCTCACTGAAATAAAGTATATTGATTCCTTTTTTTTCAAAATATTGTTTTGTCACAAAATCCGGCTCCTCGCATGATAATAGGTAGGCTCTTTGCATATTCTCTGACAAAATATTTTGCAACTCATTTAATATCATTTTTAAATTTAAATCAGCGAAAGAGAAGCCAACAAATAGCACAAGTTTACTTGCAAATATAGATTGTATAAAAGCACGTATAAGTGGAAAATTCTTTGGATAATTATAATAATCCGTTTCGGTAAGGACAATATTATCGGTTATATAATCTCCATGCATTTTAACAAGAACATTTGGATATGCAATTTGTGGAATATCCTTATCCTCTCTTACAATATCATATTGCGTAAATTGATTAATAAGTTCTTGTTCTATTAAATCATCGTAGTTTGTAGTTATTATATGGCATGGATTTAGCGACAAAATACTTTTATGTAATCTATTAGGTACAGCTTTGTTATAAAGTAATACTTCTTTTACTTTGTCCATATACTCTTTGTGTCCCCGTGAGTCTTTGTACAACTGGGCCACTTTTAGAGCATCCATTTCATTTGTTAATTTTTCAGGAAGTTCAGACTTCATAGATTCTATAAGTTCATTCCAAGTTGGAATGCCCGAATTTCTAGAAACTCCGGCACCTACAAATATCGCTAGTCGATTTTCCCGACTTGCTTTTTGTATATGTAAAAGATGAGATATTTGTTGCTTATCCATTGACTCAATTTAACTTTATTTTTGTAATATATCTACGAATTGGTATTATTAGGTGATTGTTTTTTATGGTATTCGTTTAATCAAATACGATAGCATCATCAAGCATTATTTTTCGAATATCATCTCCAACTACATAGGTAAGCTCAGTATTGTCATCATACTTTTTCGGAATCATAATCATACAATTCCAATATGACGTGTTCGACATGGTATAGCTGGGATCTATGCAAAACAATTTATTAGGAGTGTCTTCATACTCATCAGACTCTTCAATACCAATACAAACAATGGCATGTCCAAAGTTTTGATTATTAAAAGAAATTCCTAAAATAGTAGGATTATCTTGATGAATATTGTCATAAATACGGTCAATATAGTCTTTACGTACTGCTGTGGCTCTGATATTGAAACTGGATGTATTATTTATTTCCTGTGCCATAGTTTTAACATTCCATCCCGACATATTCATCCCTCGTTGTTCTAAAAGTTTGCTAAGGAACTTTCCTTTAGGGCTGCGTTTGTCTATATTACCAGAGTTTGAGTTTACGTCCTCTATGTTGATTTGCTGAAGACACATTAAAGAGATAATCGTGCTATATACAGCACATGCACCGTCAAGACTTCCTTGGTGCAGGGCTATACTTTTTATGCTGCCATCAGCCTGTGTCGTTTTTACTCCTGTTCTATAAAGTCTCACAGAAGAAATGATTGTTATTGTTGCCATATATATTCTTCTTTCGTATTGTTATTTTATCAGAATAGGCCTACATTATCTCTCAACCAACGTAATTCCTTTTCAATGCTTGGATTATTTAAACCTAAACTTTGTGCTTTTTTAAGGCTTTGAAATGCCTCCCTATATCGTTTTACAGACGAAAGCGCCATACCCATATTTGAATAAATCTGAGCATCTGTAAATGGCGTATTGGGAATGTATGGTTCATTCAAAGCTTTTTGGAATGCATCTATTGATTCTGTATATAACTTTTGTCTGTAGTAGTGAACTGCTTGGTTAAAATACACAGTTCTGTTACCTGAAAGTTGTTTAGACCATTTCAATCGAATTCCTACTTCCATATGTTCAATATCAATAACTCCGGTTCCATCATTTGGTTTCGTAAAACCACACTTTTCAGCAACTCTCTGAGAAGGCCCATTATCCATACTTATATCCAGGATTACTTGTTGGAATGAAAAGTTTTGTAAGAGGAAATTTGTTAATCCATTCAATGCTGATGAAGCATAACCATGATGCCGATGTAAGGGATGAACAGCATATCCTACATTCCACACAGGCATATTAGTTGTTCGATTCATTACAGGTTCTGCTGAAATAAATCCAACCTCTTCTCCATTATTATTGAAGATTATAAAGTTTAATGACTCTCTTTGGATATTTGCATTAACAATATATCTGCAAAAGGCCTTTATGTTTTCAGCATGATCTTTACGCAGAACATAATATTTCTTTACGTCTGCGTAACGGAATAGCTCTTCTATAAACCAAACATTGTTTGATGTCAAAAAATGGAGTGAACATATTCCACAGTCTATCATATTTGGTACTGTCATGTCTTTATATTATTTTTGAATATTTTGAATTCAACATTTTGTTTATATGTGGATAGTTAGGCAAAACAAGTTTATTGATTTTGCTTAAGCTTCCTACTATGATAAGTTTAGACTTTGCTCTGGAGAATGCGACATTCATCTTATTGGGGTTATATAAAAATTCCGCCATTTCCTCCATGTACTCAGTATTACCAGAAACAAGAGAATAAAGGATTACTTCTCGTTCCTGGCCTTGCATCTTGTCTATTGTGTCGGAAGATATTTTTTTACAATCTTCTTTGTTAATTTCTGTATGTTTTCTAATTGTCCGTCGAATATTTGCTGCTTGTGCACGGAATGGTGACAACACAGCAATGTCCTTTGGATTGATACCTTTTGCAATAAATCCTGCAATGGTATCTGCTATGAACATAGCCTCTTTATCTGACACTTGTTCTCCGTCATCATCTATTTCATGAAGAACAACTGGAGAATCGAAACTATATAATGGATCAGTGCATATGAGAGCATCACTACAGCCATGTTTCATGGCATGCAAATGTCCATCATAGAAAAGTTCAGAAACGTAGTTGCAAATTGGTTCACACATTCGAAAACTTGTATTCAACATCGTACAATTGTTGTCTGAAATCAATGCTTGAAAAGCTGATTGTTTCAATCTTGGTGGCACTTTATCTGAAGAAACTATTGGTGGTAGTTGCTTATGGTCACCTGCAAATATTATTTTTTTTGCCTTTATCATGCCCATTAAAGCCAACGGAATTGTCATTTGTCCTGCTTCATCAATGATAAGTGTATCACAATCCAGCGTTCTTGCACGACTCGTATATAAAGAATGTGGCGTAAGTCCAATAACCCAATTAAGGTTATGCTGTGTACTTATATTTCTTGCCCAATTCACATTAAGTCGTGGTACATTTTCAATTCCATATTCTTTTTCTTCATATTCTATTTTAACAGTTGGTGCATTATATGATTGACCTACTTTCTTTACAAGTACGCTATAACTAGGTGCCAATTTTACGAATTGCTCCAGCGCATTATTTATTGACATATGATTTGGACCAATGACTATTACGTTGTGTTTTAAGTCAAATATCTCTTCGAGCATAATGATGCCAAGTATGAAAGACTTTCCAGTTCCCGGAGGACCTTGGATTAAATAGTAGTCTTGTGCTTTCATACAATTTAATATTGCCTCTTTCTGTTTAGGAAGAAGTGATAGGTTGAAACTCTGTATCGTTTCTGCCAGCTGCATTTCACACTGTCCCTCATTCTTAAAAGTTGGTTTTGGGCATGTGTTGAAAATTAAATTCTGCCAGAATTCATCAGAGCTAAAGGGCAAACTGGATATGAATGGATAGTAGACATTATCTCGCAAATCCACCTTGTCTTTATCTAACATCAGTGGAATATCATAATATGAGCTCAAATCAGATGGCATATCAGGAGGAAATACTTCAAGGATAATGTTCTCATCACCTCTAAATGCATTTAATCTACATTTAATTCCAAATGTAGATGACTCTTTATGCAAAATCAAGCATTCACCTTCCTTAAAATCTGATAGATTAACATTCACATTAACCTTTAGTAAGTTGTAATGATCTTCAGAAGTATCACTATATTCTTTATCAAGATATACATCCTTTATCGCTTTCCTTTTTCGAATACGGTCTTGAATGGAAAGTTTCATAGTGGCTTCCCATTTTTCTTTAGCAGCTTCAGCCTCTAAATTAAAAAAGTTTTCTATGTCTTTCTTACTAATGATTTCCCTTTGTTCAGTAATAACGGTGCCAATAAAGTTAGATTGACTTTGATCATTTATTTTTGTTACTGAATCATACTCAAAAGTAGGCTCATCATCTATTTTATGTGTAGCATAAAGCAAACTATCTAATACAAATTGTACAATTTGTTCTTGGAATCCGACAGAATGAGTTAGCTGATATGCAACTTCTTTAAAATCCACGTTGTATGTACTGTTAACCAATCCATCATATAGCTTCTCACAGTATCCATCTTTCATAATGATGGTAACAATGCATCTTACTGCAGGCGTTTCATAGGCCTGCAGGTCTGCAAGATAATTTGTGAAACGTTGTTCACAAATTATTCCGATACCCTCTTTATTTATAGCGTATTCTATAGCTTCATATAATTTCATATAGGATCTTTCTACTTTATTTTCTGTAAAACCTCTCCAAACTTAGCATAATTCACTGCTACACCATCGTCTAAATCAAAGCTTATGGCTTGCTCTGCAACAACCTGCAAACGTTCATGATATTCACGACATTCATCCAATTGCTTCTGAAGCGTTTGGAGCTGCTTGCTTTCCTTGGTAGTCAGTTCTGCCCGGCGCATATCGAGTTTTTTAATCTCCTGCTCCAAGTGTTCTATGAAGGGGAGGAGGTATTTGGCTCGGATACGTTCCACTGTATAGGCATTCATACGATGCATATAAGCTATTACCTGGAAGGTACCTTTCTTGGATGCGAACAGCCAGTAAATCGGCCGGTTCTGATACATCTTTTTATGGTCTTTCCAAAAGTCCTTCACGAAATATTGCTCTATGGTCTTACCCAAACATTGCTCCATGTAATTCAGATTCTCTACTTGCGTTTCTTCTCCAAATGCGATGCGAACAAAGTCTGCCATACGCAGAGGGGCATTGTCACTGAAACCACAGTCACTGTTCATTAAAGGCAGGATGCCGTCATCGTCTATTTCATACTTCCTGCTATGATAAGAGTAGGGAGCAATCTCTTCTGTGGTCGGTTCTGGATGTGCGATATGCAGTCCCGGTTTGTCCAAACGGTAACGCCCCATCATACATCCCACGGCATAGCTGATGAGCTGTTTGATAATGACATCGTCTTGCCAATCAATGTAAACATCTCCAGATGTAGTTAACCTATTCCCTTTAGAATCAGTAATAATGTTTCCTTTATTGTCAGTCAACTGATGCTGATCTGTTATTTTTATTTCTCCTTGTTGCAAAATGGTTATTTCATTGAGTGGAACATCAGGAGTGAGTTCATCCTGCAGACCATATATCTCGATAAACTGGCGGTTAAGTTCTTCTTCGTTTTCGTGCAGCTGGTTGAACATCTGTTCCCACTTTTTCTTGTATTGCTCTACGCGCCATTGTAGATTGTCAAGTTCCAAAGTTGCTGAATCAATGCAGATATAATCACCCGTTTCCTTTTTGTGTTTTTCTATCTCATAGTTGATATTGTCGATATAGGTATTCTCGTCTACAGTCAAAAGGGGATTGGTTTCAAAGTCCCAGGAGATTTCATGAGAGTCCCAATCTTGTTTTGAGATAGAATACGCCATTATTGTAATTTTATTTATTGATTCCATATTGTTAATAATCAGAGGAATAGAACCTATGGAGCCTGGTAATACATTTAATGTGGGATTTAATATTTTCAATAGTTTAGAGGTTACTTTTGAATTTAAAAGTGAAATGATATAGTACATCTCATTTTTTTTATTTGTAAATGCATTTGCAGATGCATCATTAAAAAGGAAGCCTTTAGGTTGATATCTAACTCCAAAATTTCCAGATGAAACTTTAGTCCAAGTTATTGCATCTTGGAAAAGTTTATCTAAATTAAAATTGTGTGCTAATAATCTTGTACCAGATTCATGCATTCTATTTTGTAATTCAAACCCATTGTTACTCCAATCTAATACTGAATAGTTATTACCATACCATTTCCTATATTCACCTCCTTTAGATTGTGGATACCATTTTTTCTCTTTAATATAACCATTAAATGATATTTTATTGAAACTAATTTCATGCCAAAATCTTATGTAATGTTCATTATCTCCTGTTATTAGCCCAATTCGAGTCTCAGCATAATCTGATATATTTTTATGATTAAGAAAAATATTACAGATTTTTTCACTTACCCAATATCCAATTATCCAACCTGGGATTTGTTTAAAATATCTTTGAGATATAATACTATATCGTTCATTGATTGTTGGAAAATTAAATGGAACAGAAGAGTTTTTGTCTGTTTCATAATAACGAATACATTGGTATGTACCCTGACTATTCGATATTCCATTTGAAACAATGCAAACAGCAGTTCCAAAACTAATTCCCATAGGTGTCCACCCTTTACCCAAATATGGCATGTGGATAAGAGAATCAATTGTTATAGATGATAAAATATGGTGTCTAAATGTCTCAAATGATGAAAGGAACATCCATGATTCCATTGTAATAAATGCCGTACGTCCTTTATCTTTTGTTTTATCTATCATCATTTCCATAAAAACTGCAAATAAGTCAGCTTTAGTAGTAGGATAATAATTATTTAGATAAGATGAAAGTGTAGCATTCATATTACCTCTTCCCATATAAGGTGGATTAGCTATGAGTGCATGATACTGCTCTGTTAAAGTCAAAATCAACTTAAAGGCCGGAAGTTGTAAACGGATGGCATCGGGTAAAATTTCCTGACGACACCAGTACTCTGTGGTCTGCTTCACCAGTAAGTGTGTGCTATCACTGATATTAAACTTCATGATGGAACCCAATGAATCTGCATCTTGCATCAGTTCGAAGCAAGCTGTAAGTTCATCGTTTTGTGAAGAAGTGTTTTTCCCTTGGAAGTAAAGAGAAAGATAATCATTTAAGTTTCCATATGCTTCTTCATTCCAAGGTTTCGGCATAGTCAACACGTTCGGCAAGCAATGAGCGTCGGCAAATGAAGCATCCTTCTGGCAAGCTTTCAGCAAGAGGGCAAAAGTGGCTAATTGCTTGGCACGATTGTCAATGTCTACTCCGGTCAAGTTATGCTTAAAAATATTCTCTATGGCTTCCCCACGGCCATAGCCTTCGGCAATATAAAGTTCGTAAAGCAAATCAAAACACTCGTTCAGAATATGGCCTGAACCACAGGCTAAATCGGCTACTTTCAGGTCTGTCAGTTCTTCGTATCTTAAGATGTTTTCTGCCGGAGTCTTTTCAGAAGGTTCCACCAGATATTGCCACTTCTTCTGTAGTGCAGTTTCGTATGGATTGTTATCGAGGTAGATACGGCCCACCGTATTCTGCACCATATATTTCACTATCCAGTTGGGGGTGAATATCTGCGTAGCGGCAGGAATCTCGTCTGCCTCGAACTTGCCTTTCTTGGCAAATACTTCGTCCTTACGTTCCGAAATATAGAACTGGTAGAGCCAACCAATTAGTTCCGGAGACTGAAACTCTTCATCGGTAATAAATTCAGTATGGTTCAGCATATCCATGAATTTACCTTTAGCCAGAATATCGTTCGGAAGAAGTAGCTCGGTATAGTCGGCCATAGAACCGAAACACTGATTGAGGATGGGATTATCGTGACACCAAGCAGTAATAAGCAAGGCAAACTGTTCTGTTACCTTTGTATCGTCATCCAGTAGTTCTACAATGCGCTGGCGAATGTCTTCTTTCATCTGAGGAAGATGTCCTTGGCGCGCTTCGTCCACAATAATCGGGGTACGTGCAGCATCAGCATACTGAAGTACAGGAGAACAGAGATTATTCTTCTGCAGAATACGAATGGCACACAGACGGTTGAACCACGTATAGGCTGCCTCCTCATACACTTCGTTGATGCCTTTTTGCTGAATACGATTATAGAGGGACATCCACTGATGGTAGAATCCCTCTGTATAAAATTGTCCGTTCCAAAGAGTACCTCCTTGCATCAGTTGTGGACGGTGCTCTTCAGCTACATTACCTTTCTTGTTGAAGCCAAGTGTAGTTATCTTAGCTGCAATGCCGGCTTTTAATATATTGCGAGCTTCGGTAGCGAAGCGTTTTATTCTATTGGTGTCCATATAATCTATTGGTAATCTTTATTTAATAATCATCACTCCGTCATGGTCGACAAGCAGACGTTCAATCTGTTGACGCAAACCTTCAAGATAACGGTCTATGTCTTCTTCGTTCGTAATAGGCAACTTTGTCCTTGTTTGCAATGATGCCTGGCGAATTCTCTTTTCTCGTACAGGAGGTGTTGGAGGATCAACTTCATCATTGTCCTTTTTAGTAGGCTTAGGAGGAATATACGACATAATCTTGTTCACCTGCTCCTGATAGAATACATCGGTAAGGATATTGTTTCTCAGTACCAGGATATTTGTTGGAGCAGTTTTAAGCTGTATGGTTGCTTCACGGTCGGAAAGTACACTTGCCGGGACATTCTGCTTCTCGGCCACTTGTAACAGATAGTCAAAAATATCGTTATAAGCCGCTTTAATTTTATCGCGAAGTTGATTTCGCACATCGTCCAAACTGCCGGAAAGCTGATTCCTCAATTTTATATAGCCACGGAATGTGTTACCCATTGGCCAAGGGTCATCCTTCACTTTTAGGAACTCATCAACAGCTCCTATCATCTCTTCCGGAACAAATGAGAAGTTATATGTATTCTCATCAGCGAACTGTATGAGCTGTTTATAGGTAGAGAGTTGATCATGGGTAAATTGTACCACCTCTTTGCATTTGTCGGTAAGCATCCTGGCTTCATCCTTTGATGAGATGATGAGATTGAAGAATTTCAACGGATCACGTTCATCAAGCCATGATTCGAAGAGATCTATGGCCTTACGGATTGGTTCCACAAAAGGATAAGCTATAATCTGTTGTTCTATGTCCTTATAGCCTTTTATCAATTTGGACAGGCTACGCTCACTCTCTATGTCACGACACATGCGGAATAGTTGGGTGCTGTCTGTAGTTGTCGGAGCGGAAGAAATACCGAATATTTCCTTCCAGGCAGCTATGAATTTCTGAATTACCTGCGGTGAAATGACCTGTGCCTGACGGAGTGTAAACTTATTACTCTCTGTCACAATACGGTTGGCCACTGTAGACGTTTCTACATTGGGATTATTGGCGTAAGCGTAGTCACGGTTGTGACGACGTACCAGTTCATTAATCACATAAAGGGTACAGATATTGTCCCATCCATATGGAGCTTTTGAGAATTTGGTAAGCACATCAGTCACATTTACCTCTGCAAACTGTTTATTAAGATAGATTTCCACTTCGTGTTCAGCATCTGTAAGAATCGCCCCCATACCTTCGTAATCGCCGGGATTCACATTACGCAGTATAGCTTTCTTCAATTGTTCTGTAGTGCGTGGAATACTTGGAGAATCAACGAGATTTGCTTTAGGGTAGATTCCTGCCAAATGCTTCTCGATGGCAACACGATAACGGTCATTACCTCGTTTCTGTCCAAGCTCTGCTTCGTCAATCACATATAGTCCGGAAACAATAGGACAGGTATCAAGAATCTTTTCAAACTCTTTTTTAATAAGTCCTTCGTAAAGTTCCTCGGCTCGCTTGGCAAATTCTTTACGAGTATTGGCATTATCCTCGTTTGGGACGGGAGTGGACATATAACGTTCTGCCTGACAGTACCAGTAAAAGGCGTTGTACAAACGTCTGTTCTCACGATATTGAGGACCTACATAATATACCATTCGGTTAGTATTGCTGTTCTGCAATGCAAGCTGCTCAGCAGTATCATAGTCGGGGTCCATCATAAACTCTACCATTACATCAGGGTTATTACTCAGGAAGGTACGCTGCTTTATGGTCAGCCCAACGGAGAAACTGCGTGTTTTATATTGCTCTTTATTCCTGAGAGCTGTAATATATTTATTAAAAATATCTTTCAGCTGTTCTGCCTGGGTATTGTTGTCCACCACCTGGCTTTGGATGAGCTGCGCCACTTTCATTTCCTCCTCACTATAGAAAGTGAATGTGTCAGGAGCTCCCTGTTTACCCTGTTCACGGCGAATAATATTATTATCGCAAAGGAACTCTAAAATTTTCTCCACCTCATTCTTGATGGTCATACGAGGAGTATCCATATTATTTACAAGAAGAGAGGTCACATTATCCACAGTTGCAGGGAACAGCAACTGGTTGGTTTGGGAAATGTTGCAGATCATGAAAAGCACATTAACTACACGAACCGCCAGACGAGTCTTTTCCGGTTTATCTGTCTGGTAGGAGCGTGCCATACGGAGGGCATTGTCCACAGCTTTCTGTCCACGAGCCTGCAAACCTTCCTCAAACATATTGTTATAGAGTTCATCGAATGAAATGAATTTACCCAATTCAGCATCGGCATTAGCCTTGGCGGTAGAGTGGATTACCTTGATGATGCTTCGCTCATTACCTTTTACTTCTTTTGCCACATAGCCTAAGTTCAGGAACGAATTGAACACCTGCATGATGAGTTTGAACTGGTAGGGGACAAAAGGGTAATAGTCTATGAAATCATCCTGCGAGTCGTAACTGCTGTATGAGTTTGGAAGTTTGAACTGCAAGTCGAATCCGGCCTTGTATTTGTTATAAAGTGAGGCCAACGTATCTTTTACTTCTTCTTTCTTGTCGAGAATACGTTTCTGAGTAATCACTTCCGGTTGTGTTCCTTTGAGGGATACCTTCACTTCAAAGCGTCCCTTAATTTTACCTTCTTTATCTTTCTCCTCGGCTATATGACAGTCGTCCATAATCTCGGAGAGGTCTTGCTGTGCTGTACAAGCCACCCAGACCTTGTTATCACAAGTTTCAGACAGTTTCGTAATGATTTCCTGAAGGTTAAGATAACGGTCACGCTCCTTGTTGATGAACTGTGAAACTTCATCGGCAAGGAAAATCAGGCGGTAATCATCGCCCTTGTCTTTAAGATATGATGCCAGTTCCAAACCAAAACGGTCTATACTCATGTTCGTATCACGCTTGATGATACGTTCACGAATACTATCTACGGAAAGTGTTGGTGCCAGTTCTTTGGCAATGTCAAGAACCCAATCGAGTTCGTTGTCAATCAAATCGGCAGCCATACCAGGGTCATTCCAATCACCACCTTCCTCTGCGATGCGTTGTTTGAATGCCTCAAACACTCCTTTTTCTTCCAATGGTTTTTCAAGATTCTGTGCAAGTGTGATATTGAACTTATTGAAGCCACGCTTGCCATTAAACTCATTCCAGAAGACATGCAGAAAAGCTTTCTTCTTGTCGGTAGAGTTGTCATAGCTTGTTTCCAGATTGAAGATACATGTATCTATCGTGGCCCGTTCCAACCAATTGGCGATAGAAACCATCTGCTCGTAGTCGAAGCTCAGATAATGTTTGTCATCAAGCGGGTCGATAGCCTTTATTGCTTCGAGCAGACGTGATAAAGCATCTTCACGAGTAGAAGGTGTGATACAGTAATCCAGATATTTCAGAAAATGTGATTTTCCTGAGCCATAATAACCGTCAATCCATATACCCACGTGATCGTATGGTTGGTTATTCTTGATAGCATCTAAAATACGGAAAAGACCGTTCATAATCTCGTCCGTAAACACGTATTCCTGTATTTCTATACGTTCTGTTTCCGGGTCAAACTTGGTAGCGCTGACAGCAGGATTCACTGCACGGTCAATAGGCTTATTATATAATTCTTTCAGTTTCATTAGCTTATTCGTTTATTAAAAGAGTGGCACGATATGTATGATTGTCCGGAAGTGTATCAAATAGCCGGAATGAGTTCTGATCACGATGACCCGGATAAAAGACAATGATTTTATATTTGTCCGTTTCGTTGTAATCTTCATAAAGAGCCAAGAATTCATTGACCCTCAGATAAGGATACATACTGCCTATACCATACATAAAAACGTAGGGACGACGATATTGGTCTTTGATTGTGATATGATCGATGATACGTTGATGTATAAATTGAACGAATTCTGGTGAATGGGCATTGCGGGCAAGCGTATCCTGTGTGCTCTTTGCCTTTGACGGGTCACTCTGTTCTTTTTCCATCAGATATTTCAACATAGAAGGATGACGCAGAAATTTCTTCTGGTCGAGGAAGCTGCAAAACTCATCAAACAGATTCAGTGTAAGCACATCCACATAGTTTGTGGGACGGATCAGATTCGCTTTAAACTCCTGTATCTGCTTACGAATGTCATACTCTTTCTCTGCCGGATACTGGTAGATGAAAAAGTTATAAAACAAGTCGCCATTTTCCGTATCTTGGAATCCCGGACTATTCAATTTATCATCAAGCTCTTTTATGGTCATATCATTGTTTTCTTTATGTTCTCTATTTCATAAGGTTGCAAAAGACAGGCTTCCAAAAACCATGGTTGCCCTTTTCCCAAATAGTAAGAGAAATTGCTACAGGAAATCGCATTAAGATGGTTGCTATTGTCAAGCATACCCACTTTACGAAGTATTGTAAGATATGCAGAAGCCACTTTATCTTTGGTATTATCGCTCCATGAGTCAACAAACTCATCTTTTGATGCTATTTCGTTGAACTCCATCATAATGTCATTTTTATCGATGCTTTTGGATATGCTGTTCCATTTTTTTATTGCAACATTTACATGAAAATCGAAACAGATCTTATAAGTCCTCAAAATAACATAGAAGATAGCTACTATCTTGTCTGTATCGCTCATTTCAAGAAAGTCATCCCAAAAAGAAGATGGCATAGACTCATATCTTCGTTTGATTTCCAGAATAGCTTTCTTACGAGAACTTTCTGCATTAATGTGAAGCAACCGATTATTCACCTTCTCATCATGAAGCAACTCCTCACTATTGGTTGCACGGAGTAGAGGTAATAGGATATTGGTCTCCTCAAAAAGGAAACCTCCACCCGTGATGGCTGCTGTATATGGACTATTTTTTTTATTCATTGCTTTGTTTCTTACAAAATTGTTCTTGACTGGTGCAGTCTATCTGCATTATATCATAATTCTGCAAATTCCTACGTATATTTGTTATTATTTCTTGTTTGTATGTCTCAGGTTCAAGCACCTTGACATCATAGCCGAACGACAGAATCAGTTGAGTAAATTCGTAAGTAGGCCGTAGCTCTACGGACAAGATACATTCTTCATCATCAATGATTTTCTGTGTATGATGTATCGGCTTAGAAACGATATAGGGATACTGTCTTTTAGAAAATTGAAGAACAACACTTATCTTTTCCACGTCATCGGGCGGAATAGTAACTCCAAATACGTCATCAAAATAATGCTCAAAATCTATCTGATCATTTGAGATAAAGTCAACATCCTCCTCGATACCTATTTCCTGGATACGGTCAAGAGCAAAATTGGAGATACGATTTGCTTCCGCATCGTAAGCCATAAGAAACCAGCGGTTATTATACTGCTTTATGTACCAAGGATGAACAATGACATTGCGCTCGTTATCATAATTCTTGTAATTACGATATATGATTCTTATGGCCTGATGATTAATGGCCGCATCTATAATGTCAGATAAGAAGTTCAGACCTTTCAAATAAGGATTTTGTTCGAAACCAAGAATGTTTTCGTTTTTTTCCCTAAGGCCGAATCGCCATTCAAGATTGGAAATAACTTCTTCAACCCATTCGTTGCTGGGCAGTCCTTTAAAACGGTTAAGCGTGATGATAACGGAACGTAGTTGAGTGGCTTCCTCTTCAGTCAATGGTTGAGCATTAATAGTGAAGTTTGGGTCACTGTAACGATAGTAAACCCTTCTGCCATCCTGCTTTCTTTCAAGAGGCACACTCCATCCTGTTTCACTCTCCATAAACTTAATGTCTTCAAATATCTGGCGACGGCTTACACCTCCAATCCCATTATAATAGTAAATGGCTTCATCACATTTATCAATGAGATCCTCGATGTAATACTTATGCCGTCGATCCCGAAAGCATTTATCGAGAGTCTGGTAACGTATCGCAGCATTTTTATTTGTTGGCATATTGGGCTTAATCTAATATTAACGAATTAAATCATTTACTGTAACTTCAAGGCATTTGGCTATTTCAACTAAATTCTCTAAGTTGGGTTGGGCACTGTTGGTGCACCATTTAGATATTGTTGCCGGATCTTTACCTAATTGTTCGGCAAGCCATTTGTTTGTCTTCTTTTTTTCAGCAAGAACCACTTTTAGGCGATTTAAATCTTTACCCATATTTCATTTTTTTTGGTTACACTTATAGATACAAAAGTAATTTAATTATCCGAAATAATATTCTAATAATAGAATAAATGAGTGATATAACTCAAAAAAATGATTATAACGACAATTCCTGAGTTGATTTTCTTATCTTTGCTATTGATTTAATGGTTGCAAATTATGGAGATTTCCGTTTAAAATGCAGATAGGCTGCATAGATTGGTTCAATCTTTGCATATGAATAGCTTTAAAAGTACAATAATATGAACGTTGGACAATTTAACAACATTCTATCTTGCGGTTGCGCATCTTGGAATGCTCATAGGCTTGTAAATGAATATGTGAAAATTGCTTGGATGGTAAACGATACTGTCCCATTCAAAAACTTGCCATGGGATAATCAAGTAAGGATTCTTCGGGTAACTTCTGTTATTCGTGCTTATTTGGGTCTGGAATCCTGCATGTTTGAACCATTTGATATAATAGGAAGCGTTTTTCTTAATTCTGAAAATAAAGATGTCTTGTCTCATTCTGAATTTAGTAATGCTGATCTTACTCTTTTGAAACAAAAGCTATGTCAGACAACTGAAGAAAAATGGAAGATGGAGCATTTGTTGAAACATTTCCAGACTGATTCAGATAGGGAGCAACTTTTGACGATACTACTTCGCTACAGAATAGCAATAGAAGACTTTGAGAATATGCTTTCTGTTAAGTTGGATAAACGAACAGGAACATATATTGGAATTAATGTCGTCCAAAACTTATATCATCCTGAAATCAACAACTGTAACAATATAATGGACGATATGATTGTTCTATTGTTAGGTAACACATTCAAAAGAGCCTTCACTGAGAGGGAATTGATTGAACGGTTTGATTATCCGATAATAACGGATAGAGAATTGTTTGAATGGAGAATAAATAATTAAATATAATGCCATGAATAATAACCAGAAGCTTATAGATGCTGTAAATTGCAAGTTTCCTCAAAATAATCTGACAGAAATTTATTATAACATTGGTAGAATTCTACCATTCACAGCACAAAGATTTCCAGATGGTAGAGTATCAGACTGGTATAGAAATCAATATGTTCAAGTTGTTAAAGTTGAGCCACATGGGAGATTCGGAAAATACGGAAAAGTCTATGGTTACTATTTTCGTAATGGAGAAAGGGCTGATAGTTCTGATTCACCGGAAAATTCATGGTGTAAAAAAGACGATACAGAGCCAAAAGAGATTCCATGTTGCGGTTGCGGTTCCTGGTTCCTTTTAGATATACAAGGTGAACCTATAGAGGGGAATGAGGTTAAAGTGCTTGGACTGGATGATATATTCACTTTTGGTAAATATAAGGATAAGACCATTAAAGAAGTTATCGACACTGACTGGAATTATGTGAAATGGGCAATTATTGATTCTCAACGTTTAATTGCCGATATAGATGCTATTGTAGAGTATCATAAAGGGAAAATAAAGATTCTACAGCCAGATGATGTAATCTCCTTTGGTAAGTACAAAGGGAAAACACTGCAAAGTGTATTCTTGGCAGATTCCCAGTATTTAAAGTGGATGGAAAGCCAGAATCCTGATTTCAAGGTAGACTGGGATAAGTTGTCTGATTTTTCACAAGAGTAAGATTTCAAAGCATTATGAAAATAAACCAAGAGGATATTGAAATAGCTCAGATTCTTTATGAAAAGATGAAGACTTTGCCAATAGAAACCTAGATAAGCGTTTCATAGCTTGGTAGAATGACCTTAGAAGAAGGCTTATTGCAAAGTCCTTTGCCTGTCTTTGAAGCTTGATGGCCTGTCATGGAGGCTTTTCGTTGCATAATGAAGGCAGACCAGGAAGCTTCGTATGGATTTTACTAAGCACGAGTTTATGTGTTAGGGACTTCCTTTCAATATTAATTTTGTTCTACTTAGATGGTGTAGCTCGGTTTTCCACCACTGAAGAGAGTGTAGAAATATGTAAATTGACAAAATAATATTAGCTAATGATAGGAGCAATAATTGGGGACATAGCCGCGTGGACGTATGAACATGATAGAGAAGCGTTCTGGAATCAGCTCATATCTTACGATGACAAAGTAAGTTTGTCTGAGTTTGGCCGTGCTTATATGCAGGCGGCAAGTTGGAATCTGTCTGCTTTATCAAATCGTGAGACTTATACTCTTGATATTACAGATTATTCTCCAACCGATTTACTTTCTGTAACCGGGCAGTGGCTTATGTGGCAACTCATGTCTGCATGGAATGATAATTTGGACTATCCTAAAGGGCTAAACTATGCTCCATATACAGATAAAGAGGAATTTTACGCCCGCTTGTTTGTCGTGGACATTATTAGAGGGCTGAGACAAGGGAAAACTAAGAGTGAAGTGTTTCATTCTGTTGAATCTTTTGAGAGTATTATTAAATCTTGGAAATGTAAATGGAAGCCTCTTGATGGAATTTCTACCAATAAAGCATTTAATGGTCTTCTCATATATGTATTTCGTGCATGGGATTCCTTTTATAGGGGATTTGATTTTACTTCATCCATTCATAACGCTATGAAATGGGATGGCGACAGGCATTTGATTGCTATGTTGACGGCTTCATTTGCAAGTGCGATGTATGGATGTCAGTTTAATATAATTAAGAAGAAGTTTGTAAAAGGCAATGAAATATTACACGGTTTTAATATATTAGACCTTATCAAACGCTTAAAATACGACTCTTCTGTCTTTTGGGCAATGTATGACCGTGATAATAAGTTCCGTTCATTTTATCCGAAAAACAATGCCTTAACTAATGTAGAATGGCATCATTGGCAGAGTGTTCTGAATTTATTTGATAGAATAAGTTTTACGAAGGAGGAACATCGACTCATTTTGAGATGTTCTCCCACCGGTTGGGATAACAGATATGGCCTATACTTAGATGATGGTTGGATGTATGTTTACAGAAGTAAATGCTTGATTGGTCGATTCAAATTGAAACATGAAGGAGAAAATTGGATGATAACTGATACACAGTTATCTGGTGAACGATCGTGGAAAGATTTCTGCCAGGCTTTATCGTGTGCACTAACTGAAAGTTGCGGATTACGTAAAATAAAAGGCATATATGAAGCGGATAGCTACGCCTCTTTATGTAAATATTACCAAGGAGAAGATAAGTGTCCCGATCAATGGAAGGATGATGTTAAGGGTAGGTTTTGGTATGGAGAGATGATGTTCTGTAAGGAGCACATTGATATTGAATACTGGAGACAATATGCGGAAAAGATCATGAAGTCATTAAGTAAGGATAAAAAAGAACTTGCCCAAAAACTTTCAACATATCAGTTTGGTATGGTACTTTATATCGAGACGCTCTTCTGTAAATGGCGTCCTTATGATGATATGAAGTGGATATTAGGGTATTAATACAGGAAATAATAAATGATGATGATAACAACAAAATTCAAAGAGCTAATGTCTCTGAATGGTGAAATGAATGCAGCAGAGATAGAGTCACGATTTACTCAAATAGCCAAATTGCTGTTTGAAAATTTTGCAATACAAAAGGGAGAAAAAATCTATCTTTTTAAAGAGATTGAGTTTTACTTCTACAATAAGCATCATCGTGACATTATCACTCATCCCCGTTTCTCCGATTCTTTATACTGGTACGTGAATGACTTTGGAGGTATTGATTTGAATTTCCCAAGTGAGATTTGTAAAAAGGATGGGATTGACAGCACTGGGAAAAAAGTAGATAAGTATATATTGGATGATAGCTCTTACTTTGGAGGCATTCTGATCCGTCAGTTAGTCAGCGAGGATAAAAGCGATATTTTAGAAGGCCCCTGGGCTTGTGCAGAGCTGTTCAGACTTCATCATGCCTTAGAACAGGACAATAATTTCCCTTTTCTTGTAGAGCGAAATAACGGTATGATTGGATATATCTGTAAACCCAGATTGAATCTTCTAACCGGTAAGCAGACTATTGAAAGTAAAGTGGATTATATACTTGGAGAATATCTATCACATCCAGACCGAACAGAGTTACACGAAGCGTTTTCCTCTTTTAAGGATAAGCGATACAGATATGTGCGGTGTGACCAGTTGCTACATGACAGTGAAACAAATGAAGTCTATTTGTCACCCTGGCTGAAGGATAAGAAGGATGGACATCCGGAATTTTACCAGCGTCTGACTAATCTTCTGAAGAATTGCGACATAGAACCCAAAGAGTTGAAATGTACCAGAGATTATTGGGCACGCGACTACATGCCTATTCAGTTGAATGAGAATGAGTTCTTGAAGTACCAATATTATCCGGACTATCTAATGAAGAGCAACAATCCAGAGGATGCTGAAACAAGAACCGAATGTACTAATGTACTACGTGGAATGGGGATAAACTGTCGTTCAACAAAGCTAATAATTGACGGCGGAAATATGGTCCCATGTGGCCCTTATATTGTGATGACGGATAAGGTGTTTACAGAGAATGGTAAAGAAAAAGAGGATACAGTGTTCAAAGCTGAGTTGGAGTCAGAACTTGGACATCCCGTGATTATAATTCCATGGAAAATGCACGGTGACTTTAATGCTCGTGATACAGACAAGTACGGTCATTCGGATGGGTTTGTCAAATGGTGTGGTGGCAACAGTATCCTGATGGGTAATCATGGAGATCAATACCCGGAAGAAGCTGCTGCTATCCGACACATTCTTGAAAAATATGGCTTTGAAGTCACAGAGATGCGATTTGCGAACAAGGTTGGTTCGCCACGGACAGACTTAAATTGGGCTTACATCAATTTCCTGCAAGTCGGTAACAAGATTATCATGCCAATATTCAATATTAATGAGGATGCTATTGCTTGGCAATATTTACATGAAGCATTCCCTGATTGCGAGATTCATCAAATTGAAATGGCTGAAGTAGCAGAGGAAGGTGGTGCTTTACATTGTATAAGCTGGAACATTCGGAGATAATGGAATTTAGCTTAGAGAGGAAAAACTGCATTTATATTGACTTATGTAATTCATTTAAGCTAATTCTTTGTAAATTTGTAGATTATATTAAGGAATAAATATGAGTAGATATTTAATTATAGTGGTATTGGCAATGTTTGTGGCCATCCCTCGAATTTGTGCTCAGTCACAGGTTCGTATGGCTTTGCCTAAGACGCAGACGATGGTTCACAATTCTCTATCCAAAAGCAGGGCAAACAAAAGCAAAAGGGGAAATGCTCAATTTACTATCTCCAAAGACTTGCTTGCTAAGATGTTTGGATTTTGTGGAATTTCAGTATCAAATGACACTACCGGTTTGGCTTTATCCGTTGATACTTGTGCAACTAAAAGAGATGTGAAGAAGTCGTTGTCAGAGGCTACTAATAATGAGTTTACTGCTTTGGATGTCTTAAATATGTTAGTACCTGGTGCATTCTCTGATAAGGAAAAAGAACAATGGAAGTCTTTACCAAAGGAAACCAGAAAGGCAATTATGGATATGGTGTTAACTCCTGGGGCAACACAATGGGATGCCCTTAATGAGGCTCAGAAGGCTGTTGTACATGAATATAGTAATGGGAAATAAACCTGACTGTCATGTGTACTAAATATAAATTCCACTGGTAAGACACCGAGGCATTTTACCAGTGGAATTACATATTCATGAATCGAATAACAGCATAAATTCAGCATATCGTCGTTGCTCGATGGAAGCAATCTTTTTGCCACGCCAGTGGCAATACTTCACATAGTCATTTTTTATATTTCTGTCTCTTGAATCGAGTTTTTTCAGGATTATACTCTTTGGGTATTTACCTTTTAATCCTAAAAGCTTGAAAGCTCCAATATTATAAGCTAATGCTGCGAGCAATAGTTATCCAAACCAAAATATTATCCCAACTTGACTTTTTATTGTATTGAATATCAGTAAATTGTTATATTTTAGTAGCAGATAATAAAGAGTGATTGTTCCATTATTCAAGAACAGTCACTCATTTATTACTAAGTATTATCTCAATCCAAGAACTGTTGCTAATGAATCTTTATTTCTGATTTTCTTATATTTCTTTTCAACGCCTAAAGTCAGATTGTCTTCCATAGAGCATAAAGCTTGTACCATTTGTTCTGATGAAACTCCTACGTATTTCATTGTCGTTTCGATGCTCTCATGCCCCAATAGTTTTTGTATCTGCGCCAAGTTTACACCGTCTTCCAACCAATGGGTAGCCCGTGCATGCCGAAAACTATGGCAATGAAAATCCGCAGGAATTTCAAGTAGCCCCTGAGACGCAATTCTAACATACATTTTCAACCGCTTGCTAATCGCTTCTGAAGTGATTTTTTTGTTTGCATGGCCATATATGGGGAAAAATACAAAATCAGAAGGTAACGGATTGGCCGGATGGAACAACTTCACATAATGTTTCAGTATTTTTACCATGCTGTTCAACAAATAAATGGTACGTTGTTTATTCCCTTTACCCAAAACAAGAATGTAACTTTTCGTTTCATCCAGGTGCAGTGCCGACAGCCTTAATGATAATATTTCATCTATTCTTGTTCCGGTACTATATAAAAGATTGAACAAGGCAAAATCCCTCTTACCTATCAATGTCCGTGTATTGATGCTTGCAAAAATCCGTTTGATTGTATCTTTTGTGATTACTTCCACTTGTTTTTTAGGTTGCTGCATTCTTTTTATTTCAGCGGCATCACAATCATATTTTATGAATTGGATTTTCTTGTGCGCAAGGAAACGGAGGAAATTTTTCAATATGGAGAGACGATGATTGCATGTTTGCGGGCTGCATTTTCTTACTTCTTTCAGCCACGCAATCCATTCTTCAATCCAGTCCTTACGGAAGCATTCCCCACAAATGGTATTTGATGTGACTCCCTTCGAGGATTCAAGGAAATCTATATAGATTCCCATTCCCTCTCCGTATGATTTTAAAGCGTTATGGCTCAGATTCCTTATACACGGAAGATAAACCGTATGCCACTCATGGATGGCATCGGCGATAATTGAATGTTCTGCTTTAGTCTTCATATTCAAAATAGTCGTTTAAATCAGGTAAAAGTTCTTCATACCCACCTCCTGTCAGATTTTCCAACTGGTGTGCAAACAGCGGTACAAGCCTGTAATAATATAATGTGTTTTGAATGTAACGGTGTCCCATGGAACGGCTGAGATATAAGAGTTTGTCCATCCATTCAATGCCGCAGTGATCCCAACCGTTTATGTTCACGACCGCATAGTGACTGCGAAAATCATATGCTCTTGCGTGTGCCGTACTGACTTTCTTCCATACTTTCTTAAAACTTGCCGTTACCCATTCTCCGGAATATGGTTTGTCGTACTCGTTAGGAAAGAATATCTTTCTTCCGGGCATGAGATTTTCCATTTTGACATTATACATCTGCAATAGCGACCACATGGATTCGTGCAAGGCAACCCGATGTTCATCTATGCTCTTTGTGTATCTTATATTTATAACACCGGATTGCAAGTCCACGTCTTCTACTCTGAGCAGACGGGCTTCTGTTGTACGCATCCCTGTACTGTACAAAAGTCGGAAAAAGACCGGAACTTCCACTTTCATAAGCGCAGCCCTCATGTCACGGCAATTTATTGGAGGTTCGAGATTGTCCGCTTCATTAAAGAATCTTGCAAGCTCTTCTGGAGTAAACGGATGTGGTTCGAATGATGTGACATTGACTCTTGGAATGGTGGATGGAAGAGGAATATTTACGAAACCACGGCTATTCGCATATTTCAGAAATCCTCTGACACCTACAATTCTGTTATTGCATGACTTTGCGGATTCCGTTTTTTTCTTCTTGCAATAATCAAGGACAATTTCTTCTGTAAGAGCTTCGGCTGACGGATAATTATGGGCGCAGAAGTCATTGAAACGGCGAATCTTGTCCATTGTCCGCCTACTGAATTTTCCAGAGGCTCTTTTGTAAAGTTCATATTTCTTGACTATATGGGATATTGCGGAATAAGAGTATGGCTGTTCTGAAACAAGAATACGCTTTGGCTTAGGTGTGTATTTTATGTCCGGAGGATATGATGGCAATTTGAACGGTGCCCCATATTTCGACCGGATATAACGGATGAAGCGCCTCAAAATAATGCATCGGTTACGGTTTGTATAATAGCTTTCCTTATCTGTCCTTGATGCCCATCCGGAGATAATATCATCCGACAGCACTCCGCCATGATTCATACAGTACTTGGCGAAAGAGTTCAGGTATATGCGGGTTATATAGTCACATTTTCCGATACCAGAGATGAAATTGACATATTCAGACATCAAATCTGCAAATTGGGGTAGATGTGAATCTGTTTTCATTCGAACAACTCCTTTCTTATTGGATAACATTCAATATTGATTCCGCATTCTCTCAGATGAGGGATGTCAGCATCTATATATGGGACTATAGATGAAGAACAGATATGTCCTAAAATATGGCTGATGACCCTAATCTCGGTACCTTTACCAAGTAATTTAGAGGCGAGGTTGTGCCGAAATACGCTGACTCCACGCCCGGATTCACCTTTTCTAAGGTTTAGTTTCTCAAAGACTGTATTGACAATGGTGCCGATACTTTTGTTCTCCAACCTTTCTGTCGCATTCTTCTTGTTGGGAAACAGATACACGGATCCGGCCTCATTGTCCCGTTCATTACGTATGTAATCAAACAATGAGTTTCCAACATGAGGAAGAAGGGGCAACACTATCGGATTACCAGTCTTTTCCTGGACGAAGCTGACTCGTTCCTTCTTCCAATCTATGTCTGTCAATTTCAAGTTGGCAATGTCGCATCCTCTTATGCCAGTATATAAGGCCAATGAAACTATAGCTTTTTCCCTGAAAGTCAAAATATTGTTAGAGTCTGACAAAGCATTTTTTATCACATTGATTTCATCATCCTTAAGATAGTTGAAGTTTTTCCTTTCATATTTCAAATCAGGGAAATAACCTAATACTTTTTTCATGTCGTATAAATCCCCCAACTCTTTAAGGGCTGACGCTATGTGACCGCAATATGTCCTTGAACGCTTTTGCTGTTCTTCTTTAAGGAAAAAGGACAAAACATGTTCTTCTTTGATTTCATCCAATGAAGAGACGTGGAACTTTTGCATCTCAAAAAGGAACATTGTAACGGCATCGGTTTCCATTTTTACTGTGGACTTCTTTTTATGTTCTGCGGCACGTTTCCGGTAAATGTCTATAACTTTCTGAAAACTGGGGTTAAGCATATTATACCTGGAAGGATAGCATAACGGAACAAAGGACTTCTTGTCCGGGTAGTGCCCAAATTCATCATATGCTTGGATAGTACGTAAATGCATCATCCTAAGATCCAATGTCGCTTTTGTATATCCCCTTGTACGGATAAACTTTTCTGCAAATTGTTCATACGAATGAAAACATCCTTCATGTTCAAAAAGAAGTCTTAAAACAAATTTTACTCCTTTGATGTACTGAATGTCATAACCACGGGAAACGAGGTTGTCCAGTAACTTCTTCTGGCTTAATTTTAACTGTGCTATATTCATATTCTTCCTATTGGCTTTAGTGCCATTAGCAAAGATATAGGAATGTATTATCCAAACCTATTCATCCTATAACAGAATGATTTACAGAATAAAAAACTGTATTTTTAGGATAATGCTGGGGTTTGGATAACTTATCTTATCCGAAATTTCGGATAATAGCAGTGAGTCTTTACCGTAGGGACGAAACAAGGAACAGAGCTCTTTAAGGTCTTTACGGAGAAGTGACTCTGATTCTGTGGCAGTCATCTCGGATGAATACCTTTCTCCGGGTCGCAGTCGATGTCCATATCCAACGTAAGGATAATCTTTTTTTCGATGTAGTCCCTCATAGTACTTGATACAACAGACGGCCCTTTCAAAAGGTGGAAGCTCAAAAATAGTTAGGGCTTTAGAGAGTGGCTCAGACGGCATTACCGTCTGGGCGTTAACTCTCATACCAAATAAGAATATGACAAAAGCTGCTATTATCCTGAAACTCATTTTACTTTAAATTTTGTTATCTCGTCAATCATGTTCTTGACATCAAGATTGACACTCACGAAGTTCTGGTATAGAATACGTTCCTTGGCATCCTTTGAAGGGAAGGTGTAGAATTTCGGAATCTGATAATTCTTGTAGTTTGCTTCCTCTTCGGCAATCTTCTTCATGTCGAAATCAGTCTTGCAATAGAACTTGGAGGTCTGGAACTCGGCAGACTCCTGAATGTTCATGCTATCACCACGTCCTGTCTTGGTCTTGATAAAATCACGAGCAGACTGGCCACAAATCCATCCGGTGGGCATATCCGAAATTTTACTTGCCGGAACAAGGCTGTCCATATTCTCATTGAGATTGATGGAGGTCTTGTCACGGTCAATGGTTACACCTTTTTTTAGCTGGACAATCTTACCGAAGATGTCGTTAGAAAGCCACTCTAAAGTCTCTTTTGCTCTTGCTGAGCCACTGACTACGTTGCCCACTGTTGTGATAACTTTCTGCATACCCACTTTCCCATAATCGGATTCGAGCTGTGGCAGTTCCTGAAAGCCCAGTGTGACACTCACTTTGTTACTTCGGGCGGTACCAATCAGTCGGTCTATCTTGTGAAAATAGAGAGTAGGCAACTCATCCACTATGATGCTCACAGGAATATTCTTACCTTGACCGGTATTCACACGGGTTACGAGACGGTTCAGAATCAGTGCATTCAATGCACCGATAATGCTTTCCATCTCCGGGTCATTGGCTATTAACAGATAGCTCGGATTCTTCGGATCAGACACCTTCAAGTCAAAGTCATCTCCATCCTTATGAAATATCCAATAGGACTCCTTGGTGGCCAGGCGGGATGTATAGACACGCAGCGTACCAATCATACCTTCCAACTGTTCCATCGCCTTGTTCTTCATGGCTGTTTGGAACGGCCCCAATAGGGGAGCTACTTCAGGGTCTGTCTCCAATACCTCAAAGATGGTCTGATAGTCTTGATTCAGAAAGGATAGGATATGAGGCATGTCGCTGTATTTTCCCAACCAATATTCAGGTTCCACTTCCTTGCCTGTCTGGTCAAATACTCGGCCTGTAGGCTTGGGTCGGTACGTCTTCGGTTCTGTGGTCATCTCTGCAACGAGGGCATGGCCGTCTTTGTCGTAAGGCACTTTTTTATAGTTGACAAAGAAGTAGATGCAGGCAGCGAGGAAGTTCACAGCAGAAGTCTGGAAGAACTGGTCGCTACCGCCACCGCCTTCTTTCTTACCTTTCTGCAGTGATTCCAACAGAGTTTCAGCAGTTTCGCTGGCAGCAGCAAGGTTTCCGATGTACTTCTGTTGGATAGGATTGACACGTCTGGAATACTCTACATCTACAAAGTTGATGATATTGAACTTACAGTCCTTAGGAACTTTCCCGGCCTTCTGATTAATCTTATAATGATAGTATAATTTCTGGGCAAGTGTCGGAAATTTATAATCGTACACGACCATGGCAAAGCCCTTTGCGCTGTGCTGACGGATAAATGGTTCGATAATGGAGAAAGTCTTACCTGAACCCGGTGTACCGACAACCCACGTGCCACGGAAGGGATTGACAATGTTCACCCATCCTTTACGGAATTTTCCCTTATAATAATAGCGCATAGGGATGTTGACACTGTACTTGTTTTCCTGCAACTCCTGGCATTGTTCAAAAGACTCATTCTCGAAATTAAAACGGTCTTTAAGAAGCCCTTCCTTTAAGAACTTGGATATATTGTCAAGGGCTACATGTATACATATGGTGCCAATGATTGACGCAACCATATACAACCAGTAGTTCAAACTGATCGTATAGAATTTCATACCCATACTCTGGCCGTAAAGCCAAATAGACAATATTATTATAACGAGTCCACCAAACAGCGGATAGAATACCTGATGACGAGCATCAAATTCCAGATGCTTCTTATTACGTGTTCCTATACAGGTGATGCAGATAAGTATAAAGGTGGCTATTTTACTCCATATAAGGTTGCCGTCCTGATAAATATACCACCGTTTTATACGGCCATGAATATCGCACAGAATGCCACCCCAATAATCCAGTAGTTCAGGATTAATGGCATATTCGAAAAATTCCACTATCAGTGACAGATAAATCAAGTAGCGGAATATTTTATACGTGGTCTGTAGTTCTTTAGTTTCTTCCATTCAAGCGGTTCTTTAATCAATTGTATAATGTGATGATTGGTCTGATTTTATGTGCTTGTTTTTTCGGCGTTTCCTGAATGGCTCCAGAGGCAAGTGAGAACAACCATGCTTTATCGGTTTCCTGCTCCTTTACTTCTGTTGATGTCCAGTACCAGCATTCATCAGGATTGTCCTGTATCTCATCTCCACCACATTTACGGATATATTCATTAATCTTATTTCTTACTTCATACAACAGGTATAACTGAGCAACGGAAGGGATGTAGGCGCTCTGTCCATATTGCCACATGTCAAAAACAGCTTCGGCTGCAGGCGAAGTATAGGTAGAATACATGGCATGGGTATTGCTGTTCCCATCGAAGGCTGCCAGGTCTGCGGAAGTATCATGCTTTATTCCAATACTATCAGAGTAGGCGCAAGGCTCTATATCTTTCAGATAGACTGCATATCCAGTACCTTCAATATCCTCTTTTTGATTGACATAGAAAACCACGGCTATGGGTGTCTTTTCCTGTGCTTTCATTTTTTCATATCTGACGACTTTTCCATCGGTACACAGGATGTCTCCAATCTTCATTGAGGTATCCGGAAAGTCCTGATGTGCATCACATGATGCTATGGTTGCCGCCATGAAAGCGGCACAAATGGTGTGAAATATCTTCATCTTCTTTATCTTTTTGATGTGGGTATTTTAAATCCTATTACTATACCAGTTCGGAACAAATCCTTACGGTCAGGGACGATAAGGTCGCATTTGGCCTGAATATACAGTCCCCAGCCATGACGGAGTGATAAATTATGCTCGTAACCGGCATGAATACCGGCAATGAATTTATCTGTGTCACTGCCTCCAGAAGCTCCTATGCGCAGATTCCCGTAATGGTTACGTCCTCTGACTAAACAAGGTTTGTATGCGACTCCAATTCCCCATGTCCGATAGTTGTTCCAAAATGAATCAGGACAGATATGACCACATGAAGCACATTCGTCCCATTTAATATAGCCGTTGATGAAATACTCCCAAGCGTTATGGTGACGTGTTTCATGTTCCCATGCGATGGTAGCATCCAGCCCACGTTCATAAAGTGCACCAACTCCCAAGGATAAACGGTCACTGTGACTTTGTGCAAATGAAGAAATGGTACAACTGAGTACCATTATCAATGATAAGATGATTTTCTTCATGGCTTATTCCTCCATCATTAGACATGAGTTGAAAGAGTCCGCATACAGCACATCTTCATAATCGATGTCAAGGCTGATGGTTCGGCCACTGATTTGTTTCTCAGAAAGTTCAATAGTCAGGACTTTGTCATTGGGGAAGGTCATCTTCTTCAGAACTATGACATTTCTGTATCCATGCTTGAAACTTTGGGCCGTTTCGAGTGTCAAGACCGGAGTCAGCTCTATCATCTGTGCGTTGGTTGCCTTGGATATTTTCTTGTCGTTTAGCTTGATGCGCAACTCATCGATGTCAAACCGTATGTTGGTGCGGTTCTCTATACTGAAATCCAAAAAGAAATATTCACCAACTGAGTAGATGTTATTCAACCGCATAGTCATACGATGCTGTCTGGTACTCACATTACGTATTCTCGCAGGGGAGTTCCATATCGTTCTGGCATATCTGGTCATCTCTTCTGTACTCATTGAGACTGCCGGGTTGTGGTATGGAATTTTCTCTGCCGGCTGGATTTGTTTGTCAGACACTGCCTCCTGCATACGTGTGGTATAGATGAGCGCATATTGTGTACGATAGCGTTCTGTTACAATCGTCACAATGGCAAGAATATCTCCATCGGCATGTATGTCAGCTCCTTCTTTAGGTTTAAGACGGATGGTATTGTTGATGGGCTGGTCTCCAACAACGGCATCAGTGGAGATGTCGACAAAGCGTACTGGTTCTGTGGCTGTGATAACAGTTGTCACATTCTCATTAACGGTGAGCTGTTCGATTTCCTGATACGTCTGCTGAGCCATAGAGGGGAGGGGTGCCAAAACACATACCGCCAATGCGCCGATTCTTTTAAAAGTCTTCAGTTTCATAATATCTACGTGCTTAAATTATTTTTCTTTGTTGTTTGAATGAGAATTAATTAGGTAAACAAAAGTGCCATATTTGAGCTTGGCTTTATTTTTTTTGATTGCCTTGCTGACGGCATTACTGCTTTTCTGGACTGCATTGGAAATAGCTTGCGCTCCCCATGATGCCAGACTGTTTCCTGTTGTGGTTGTGTTGGTGAGAGTTGATGTATTGCTTAATGCACCGCTACCCACATCTTTTGTCGTTTCACGGAACTGGCTGCTTGGAACATACAGCCCTTCCAATCCATCTGTATCATAAAGAGCGAGGTTTATTTTAATTATCTCACCATCTACCATAATGCTTGTAACATTGCCCTTAACACGCTGTGAGCCAAAACCGCTCATCGTGGCATAAAGGTATGAGCCTTTGGGAACAACAATTTCATTGATTTCCACATCATCTATTAATCGAAGACGGACTCTCGAGCCGTCAACAGCCTTGATATTTTCATCGATGATGGCTTTAATCAACTTTTCCTCTCTTTCATTCTCACAGATAGTGTTGAAATAGTCAGACGTTACTCTGACTTTCTTGACTACTTCCTGGGGCTCATCGTCGTTTTCTTTTTCATCAGACATTTCCAGATTCTTTTCATTCCGCTTTGTAAGTGTATCAGTTTCAGCTGGCAAATTTGTAGCCCGCTGACCTTGTAATCTGGCTTGTGCAATAGCACGGTTCAGCTCTTCCATGGCTTCTTGCTCACGTTGTTTACTGAGGGCTAAGCGGTCTTCTTCAGAAGTACCGTCGCCTTGTGCGACTTCCTGACCTTTCTGTGCACTTTCCTGTAGTTGCCTCTGCATCTCAGCGAGTTTCTCGGCTTCCTGCTTCTGAGATTCCAATTGTTTAAGCTCTTCTTCTGAATATTTAGAATCATACTCCTCTTTTTTGTCTTCTTCATTACGGTCAATGTTTCCTAAAGCTGTATGGTCATCTATTTTCCCATATGATTTAAGCATATTGTCATACTTATTGCCAATTCCATCGCCTTTCATGTTGGCATCAGGTAATTCCGGATTCAGGTAATTTGTCGTTGTGAGTCCGTTAGAAGTCTCTGCCTTCTCCGTATGAAACAGATCTATGACAAAGTAACCGACAAACAACAGGGGAAAGTAGATGATTATTGGAATCATGTACTTTGGCTGCTTCCAGTTAATTTTCTTCAGTGCGTCCATCGTTCTTTATGTTTACGTTATTATTATTAGATTCGTCATTGGCGGTAGATAGTGCTTCATGAATACGGTTTGATGTTTGATTGCCCTTGTTATAATGTTTACGCAATATCAGCTCCTGCCTTTCTGTAGCACTTTGGACGGATTGTTGCCTGTTAAACACAAATGCCATTCTGTAGATATTCAGACATAGACAGAGTATGATAAGTCCGAACACAATGACTAGAAACAGTTTTCTGTGATTGTTGGCAAAGTTCTGAACCATTCCGGCAAGCACATCAAGTTTCATCATACGTGCGAACTTGCGACCGGCATTGAGTTCATTTTCGTATCTTTGCTTATATTTCGGATCATCCTTATCTGGCATCTTCTCTCCAACAAATAACTTTTTCCATCCCATATTAGTAGTTCATTTTGTTCTTTTGTTCAATATCCTTATTCATAAGTGTCCTCCAGTTTGTTATAAGCAATCCGTGAGGATTATTGTCAGTTCTTGGCACACGTTTCAGCTGACCTGCAGTGACCAGTTCTCTGGTAAGAATGCTTGTCCGTCGTTCAATACGCTGTTTGCCATAATACATGAACTCCATCTTTTCCTTATCGAATTTTATACTGTCGCAGAATATGCTGAACACGGCACTCGTACCCATAATATTCGAGTAGAATCCTTTTTCTTTCAATGTATTATACTGGGCAAGACCCGTTTCGTCCACTAAATACATGGCTTTGTCCATTGTGTACTTGATATATTTGTCGTCTGGGGCCAGGGTGAAAAACAGATGGTGGAACATCTCGATGTGAGACTTAGCTTCTACGTCAAGCGTTTCGTCCATTGTGCTCCGATGAACAAGGATAGGCACATTGCCGTCCAAAACATAGACTTTCTTATGGGCATCCGAGACCATTGTCCTGGCTGTCCAAATGCTGGAGATGCAGATGATGATGCAGCCTGCAAGGAAAAGGGAACATATAATCAGCACCAGTTTGATTTTGTTTTCAAGATTCTTAATTACCATAATATTTCATATTGATTTATTGCTTACAATACTTTGCTAATCATGCCTTGGGTTGATACTTTTGCTTGCTGTGCGACTCCTTCACCAAAGTTTCGAGTTGAGAATGCTGTATCACCTTCCGGTATCATCCATGCGGCCAAATCAGGTACAAGGTTGAGACATTTCAATGCCACAATACTTGCGGCCATGAGATAACCGGCTGAGAAGAACGAGTTCTGCAGATAGGCAGCCATAGTCTGTTCACTCTCTGTAATGGCGGTCAGATTCTCCACTTGTATGGTCAAGACAATGTCAAATAGGAGCAGTACATAGAATCCAACGAAGTATAGGCATAAACGAATGATAACAAATCCAACAAAAAGAAACAAAAGTGAAGTAATACAACTGATATATAGTGTGTTATGCTTATTTCTTTCTTATTCTTTGATTTCCTTATATTTGATGTTTTAGGTGCAAATTTGTTGCAGTTTTGTTGCGCGTTCTCGAAAATTTGATATAACTTTGCATTAAAATCAGATGCTTGAGGCACTGCCGAAAGCAAATCAAAACAAATAAAAACAGACAAATATGGGAAGACCCAAGAAAGCATCTAAAGTAAAAGAGCCGATAAGGCTCAGGGAGCGCAAGCTTGCTAACGGCAACCTTGGGCTCTATCTCGACATCTATGTGAAAGGTACGCGCAAGTATGAATCCTTAGGGCTGTATCTCATCCCAGAGAAGACCCCACTGGACAAGCAGATGAACATCCACACCCGACAGGTGGCGGAGAAAATCAAGGCAGACCGTATCATTGCATTGCAGGAACGAGGCATCAAACAGTACGAGAAAATTAAGCAGTCGAACATGTCTTTGCTCGACTGGCTGCGAAAGTACGAACAAGAGAATTTCGGATTCCGTCCATCGACTTTGAAAGGTCGTGTCGATATGCGGAAGAAAGTTGAGGAATATCTGGAACAGCAAAAGACACCTTATATTTCCATGAGCGAGGTGGATGCTGACTTCTGTCGTGGCTTCCTCCGATTCCTTGCAACAGCAAAGAACAGCGTTTGTACAATCAATGAGAGGACTATATCTCCAGGATGTGCCCACCATCATCAAGCCGTCTTTAATGGAGCATTGAACAAGGCTGTGCGAGAAGGGTTGTTGACGGCCAATCCGATGAAGAACCTTGACCGTAAAGAGAAGTTCCAGCCTTCACCAGAGGACAGGGAGTTTCTGACTATTGAGGAACTGCGCTCATTGATGGCTTTGCCGTGTTCCAATGAGCAGGTGAAGAAAGCGTTTGTCTTCTCCTGCTTCACTGGCTTGCGATTGAGTGATGCACGCACACTGACATGGCGCAAGGTCTATAAGACTCCTGATGGCAAAACCCTCTACATCCATGTGTTCATGCAGAAGACGCAGAAGCCGAATAATATACCCTTGTCGCAGGAGGCACTGAACTGCTTGCAGGCGAAAGATGATTTGGATGAGCCTATATTTACCTTACCAGCCAGTGATGCGACCATCAACTATCACGTTAAGAAGTTGGTAAAGGCAGCAGGGATAGAGAAGAAAGTCTCTTTCCATTGCAGCCGCCACACCTTCGCCACCATGATGCTGACTCTCGGAGTGGACATATACACGACGAGCAAGCTGCTTGGTCATGCCAATGTGACTACAACAACCATCTATGCCAAAATCGTGGACAAGAAGAAAGTGGATGCAATGAACCTCGTTAACGACCTATTTACAAAGGATGATAATACCGTAAACTATGAAGATTGAACTACGCAGCCGCAAGCATAAGAGTGGCAACACGACCCTATATCTGGAGTTCTATGAAAAGGGAGGGAAGCGTCAGTATGAATCGCTGAACCTTTACCTTATTCCCGAGATGACAGACAACGACCGCAGAGTAAACGAAGCCACGTTGAAAAAGGCATTGAAGATAAAGTCCGAGAGAATACTGGGGATTGGCAGTAAATCAGAGGAAAAGGATATATCTACACCTGCCACTGAGTTTTCAAAATGGATGGATGAATACCTACTCCACCTTCAAAAGGGAGAAAGATACTCGCTTGCATATCAGAACCATATGCGGAGCACCGTCAACATCGTCAAGTCGTATCTGGCCCACATCAACCGTCCCAGTCTCATGATGGACAAGGTGGATAAGTCCTTCTACAAGAACTTTCTCACATATATCAAAGATGTGTATCAAAACATGAAGTCTCCCAATCGTCCGAAGCCATTGTCACCCAAAACAATGCTGCTGATACAGACCAATGTCAACTCTATGCTGAAATATGCAGTAGAACAAGGCGTGTTACAGAAGCATCCGTTCTATGAATTGGAAAAGCGAGAGACCTTTGCGAAGACACCAAGCGACAGGGACTATCTTACCGTAGAAGAGTTGAAATGCATGGCGGAAGTCGAAACTGGCAGTCCAACTACGAAGCAGACATTTATGTTCTGCTGCTTTACAGGTTTGCGCCATAGCGACTTGCTGCAACTGTATTGGCGAGACATCCGAGAGACAGAGGATGGGCTACAAGTGTATGTCCAATCCATGCAGAAGACGAAAAAATCTGCGGTAATCCCTTTGGGGAAGCAGGCTTTGGAATGGATGCCAGAACGAGGCACTGCATCACTTGATGACAGGGTGTTCACACATATCCCCCTTCTCTGCAATGCCGACCGTGCCTTGAAGCGTATGACTGCGAAAGCAGGAATAGACAAATCCATTTCCTTCCATTGCAGCCGTCATACCTTTGCCACCCTCATCCTGACAGCAGGAAGTGACATCTACACCACAAGTGAGATGTTGGGACATTCCAACATACACACCACGGAAATCTATGCCGATGTGGTCATGGAAAAGAAAGTGGATGCGGTTAATATGCTTAACGGCATCTTCTGAGTTCACAAGAAGTGTTCGATGTGCGAGCCACAATAATGGTTCGTGCTTGGAACACTTCTTTTCCCTCTTGTTAATAAAAAATGCATATGGGAAATGGGATTGTTAGGTAAAAACACATACAAAACGAGTTTTTTCTTCGTTAAACGGCAGAAATACAACCAGAAAGTTGTATTATTCATTGTTTTTGTGTAATTTTGCACCCGTGAAGTTACGAAAAGAGTGTAATTTATTGGAAATGAGCGTAGGTTAATTGCTCTTGATAGTAATAGGTTACGATTTAGTTAGTTATCTACTGCATTATCCTTCTGCGCGTTGCGTAACCTTCAAAGAACTCTTCGTATGCAAAAGTAGCTATTTAATTCGAGATTTTGATATAAACTCCCGTTTTTTATCCCCTCATTCATAAGAATTTTCCGTAAAAGCGGTATTGTCCGTCGGCACACCATTGCCCAAAACGAGTTTGGAACAAACGTGTGCCGACTACTGTAGATAGTAATCGAAAAGTATACCACTATAATAATTGAAAAGTATACCACTTAATCAACGTTTTCTTCGTTATTTCAACCTTCAAGTTGCATAGCGATCAGAAGTAAACCATGATTAAGATGGATAAGAAAGAACAGATTTTACAAGTATGGCCATTGTTTCGCTGTATAAAGTGTCCAAAAATTCAAGGAATAATGAAAGGAAGTTTTCACGGGTATTTCCGGCCTTGAAATAGTCGGATATATCTTTGTTCGTTTTATCGCCCGAAAGGGGTAAAACGAGGCGTTTAACGCCAAATTCCGCCAATTGTTGGTGATGCTTTGCCGAAGCATCCAAACCCGTTTTATCGACATCATATAACAAAACAATATGTTTGAAACGGTGTGATAGTTTTTTGATGATTGAAACAGGAATAGCCGCCGTTTCGCTGTTGAAACATATTGCATGAAACCCATGCGAAGCCAACGAAAGCACATCCTTCTCGCCACCTGTGATGAACAACGTATCGCCTTTGGCGGGCAGTTGTTCCAAGCCGAAGCAATAGTTTTCGCCGAAGTTGCCACCATACAGAAATCGTATTTCCGAAAACGGACGGTAGATTTTTACATGCCGTTTTCCCAAATAGCCGAATATCGGTTCTTGTTCCGATGACGTAAAAAAGAACGGTTTCCCTTCGCTGTTCTCGCTGCGAAACTCTTTCAGGGAAACCGTTTTGTAGGCTTTGAGTATTTCGGCAGTGATTCCATATTGTTGCCAAAAGGCAATTTCTTTCGGTGAAAATTGCTTTTGAACAGTGGAGTAAGGCTTGTTTTTCTTGGATTCTATGACTGCTTCCTTTGGTATAACAGGCGAGACTGATACAACAAACGAAGTGTCTTCTTCATCCAAACCTAAATTCAAGTCACGATTTATCGTTTGCAATACCTCAACAAAGTCTTTCGGATTCTTACAATTCAAGCCTTTCAACTTGGCAACCAAACTAAAGCAATCGCCACTGAACTCATCGTTTCCGAAGTCTTTCATCCGATAGGTATTTGTTCGGCGGTCGTAATAGACATTGCAGGAAGCTCGTTTGTCTTCGTACAACGGATTCAGGAAATTCCGTCCGACACGCCATTGTCCTTGAATATAATGCCGGAACACATTCAAACCATTATCGGTCAATTGTAGTACAGTGTCTTTATTTACCATTGAGCAGATAGTTTTTACGGAATTGTTCTAAAGTTTGCGGATTACAGGTAATCAGGCGTTCGTTCAATGCCCGTTCGATGTCGGACAGACGATACAGACAACGGCCACGAAACAGGGAATAACTTATCAGTTGGTCTTTACGAAGCCGCTGCAATGTTTTGGTAGAAATACCAAGCAAACGGGCGACTTCCATGCTGTCCAACCAAACTTCTTTTTTCTCGTCCGGAACAGGTGTTTCCACTTTGGAAATGTACTCAGCAATCCGCTCTATCTTTTTCAGCAACTCTTGATACGCTTTGCTTTCAAATGTTATTAATTCCATACATTGAAAATTTTGATGCAAAGTTCGGAAGTCGCAAAATCATGGAAGCCCAAGTTGGGACAACTATTTTTTCAAATAGTGTCGGAAAGTCCACGAATCAATGAGTTTTAAGAACCGGAATTTTTAACAATAGAGAAGAATATCTTGGGAATAGCGGATTTTTTATGGAATAGACCTGAAAAAAGCCTCAAAACAGATGCTTTGAGGCTCAGAAATCGCTAAAATTCAATACATAAACTTGGGAAAACAAGATTTATATATTTTGCTCACATGCAAGATATTACATGCAATGTTCTCATAAACAACGAAAACAAAAACGTGGTATCGGATGTAAAGTGTTACTTGTTATCATTATCATTCATTTTACGTATCAGTATCTCTTTGAGTTCATTTAGGAATTGAGTTCTATTTGCCCGCTCCCTAATCTCAATATAGGTATGATACGGGTTACCCAAGTCAACATTGAAGATGTTTTCAAAATAGCTTACTATTTGTTTCAGGTTTGCTTTACCGAAATTAAAACAATCTGCTTCGCAAACAGCATAAATCAATTCTACAAGGTCTGTTTTAGTCCTTGTCCATGTTATTTTTGTCTTCGGAAAGCCCGAAGATTGAGTTGTTTGCTGTTCGTCTATTTTTGCAATTTCCTCATTCAGATAAATTCGCAACATTTCGTTTGCTACTATTTTTGCAACTTTAAAATCGCAAATCGTAGAAAAATTAGGGTCTCTTTCAAAATAAAATGTTTCCATTGTCATTTGAATATCTTGTTTTCCTCTCAGAAAAAAGTACTTATCCAAATGCGTACTTCCCGAACGGTAGTATTTATAGAAATCAATGTTCTTATTGTAGAAATTCTCTAACTGATTCAGTTCATTGATGAAATAATTTTTCAGCACACAATCTTGTCCGTTGGGGCGCATCATTTCGATGTTATACACTTTCCTGTAATAGATTAGTTTACTAAAAAACTTGGGTTTTATTATCTTGAAAAAGAATATTTCATCCATTTCACTTTTGAACTTATAAAACGAAACTATTTCTTTCAATTCCGAGAACCCCTGTTCCAACAGCAATATTATTTGAGGAATATCTTTAATCCTGTCATTTAAATCGAGTTCATGCATCCTGATTTGATGTTCTAATTTTTCTGCAATGTTTTTTATCTTATCTTTCATTTTTATTGATTTTGAGTAAAAAAAAGGATGATATCGTCAGTTGACGACACACAAAGGCGTTCACTGAATTCCGATAGGATTCAGTGAACGCGAAGCAACAACATGTCGCTGAAAGATAATTAGTGATAGATTTGCCAGAAATACATAATACAGAATTTGTTGAAATCAACACCTAATCTTACTTATAACTTCCTTTGATTCCGTAGTCGGTATCCTGATTATTCAGCGATTTAGTACCGACAAGATGAGTTTTTCCGAAATTAAAATTCCAAGTGAGCGTGGCAACGAGAGTTCGGGATGCATCGCTAAAACTTTCTCTTCGGAAAGGCGCTTGTGCATTTTTGTTTTCCATAATGGTTCGGGAAACATTCTTAAACGGATTGAACGCACCTATGCCAAAAGAAAAATTAGTCGCATTGTACCGGATAGCCAAGTAGTGATAATTACCATCCTTTATGACGGTTTCGCCGTATAACCTTTCGTCAAAAGGCTGTAGCTGGCCTATCAGCATCCATTTCTTATACATTGCCAAAACATCTGCCCTGTAATAAAAATTAGAATGGGTATGCGAATAGTTGTTCCCACGACTGTCAAAGTGGTTGAAGCCTCCTGTAACCGAAAATTGCAGGAAGTTTTTTATCATCCCTACTTTCAATGTTATCTCCGCATTATACTTATTCCAATCTTTCATGTTTTCGGGCATTGTCAGGAACACATTTCCATGTTCTCTTTTCGATTCCATGATAGGATTGTGTTTGTAGTGATGATGCAGGCTTGCATTGAAAGCGAACAACCCTTTTCTGTTTTCGTAATATAAATTATTATTCAGATTCAGGTACGGTTGAAGCAACAGATTCCCTTTCTCGGCAAGATACGAGTCAAGACGGATTTCCGTGTCGGCCAACTCCATCAGGGTTGGATTCGTTTGACTCATCTCCGCATCATACCGGATAAAAGAATTATCACTGAACCGATAGCCAACCATCGCTTTGGGTAAGAAATGGTAATAGCTTTTGGTAACAGATACATTGGAAAAATGCAGGCGATTCAGGCGAAGTCCCAAGCTATAGCTGAATTTGCCCTTACTATAAAACCACTCTGCAAAAACCGACGATTCCGCCTGATTCAAATCCGATTTGAATTCCTCGCCCTGATTAATTGTCTGCTCTGTAAACGACTGAATATGTTTTATCCCGAATTTCAAATTTCCATGGGCAAATCCTTTTTCGTATATGCCTTCGGCAATCAGTGAATATTTATCGGAAAACAGTTCCGAACGTTCGCTGAAAAGAGTATCAACATCGTTGTATTCGCAGTAATTCCGCGAAGATGCTGCGTTCGCATAACTCCCCACCACATTAGCATATATTTTCTGATTTTTGGGTAAACCATACTGGTAATACAAGTCGATGGTAGGAACATTAATTTTTTGCTGACTTCCGTCAAAAATCAACCCTTTGTCCGTGCCATTCTCTTTTAGAAAACTGTTGAAATCGTTGTGAGGCTGATTGCTCAGATTATATTTCAACTTGGCATTGAAAAAAGCCGAATCGCTCTGCTGATAGTTGTATGTCAGCGAAAAATCATGCATTTGGTACGAATAATCACCTCCGGCACTGATTTCTTCCCTCAATATAGGGGATGAATTTTCAAACTGATAACTACCTGTGCGATTTCTGTTATTCGTGTTGATGCGTTGAAACGCTGCGGTGTAGTTCAAAGCATATTCCGATTTTCCTTTGTTGAATTTGGCAAAGAAAACATCGCCCCCTGCAAGGATATTCAGCGAGTTCATCAAATCCACACCAACAACACCGCCTTTATCATCCCTTACTACCACGTAGTTGATAACTTTGGAAGCATGTCCGTATCGGATACCTGCATAATCCGAATATTCTATCCGCTTGATTTGGCGGGGTTGCAAGGTCTGAATTTCTTCCGGCGTGGTATTTACGCCGTTAATCTGCAAAATGACTTTCCCGCCGTCGGATGATGAAATCGTATTCAGCATCGGATTGATGTTCAAGCCGGGAAGCATCATTGTATTCAGCAATTGCATTCCGTTGGCAGAATGGCTGATTTGCAATTTTGTCGGGAACACAATCCGTTGGTTAATCTTGTTTATTGTGGAAGAAGCAGAAATCACCACTTCCCCAAGTAACAAAACATTTTCATTCAAATACACATCTATTTGTGCTGATTCCGTCAGATTCTGTATCAAAATCCGCTTTGTTTCAAATCCTAAACAGGATACTGACAGCACATAATTATCTGTGGGAAGATTTTCAAATTCAAATCTTCCGATAGTGTCTGTCGTTGTTCCTTTCAGAAAGACTGAATCTTGTTTGAATAGAACGACATTAGCAAACTCAACAGGTGTTTGCGTATTTTGTTGAAGTACTCTTCCTGAAACATGAATCGATTGTCCGGACACACTTAGGCCGGAATACAGGAAAAATACGATAAGATATAATAATCGAGCTTTATTAAAGTTCATACTTGTTTTCTTATAATGGGTTACGGATACAGATATAGCATCTGCATCATAAACCTCATGAATAAATGATAATAGAAATTTTCCCCTCAAAAAGAGTTGAAGGTGATAAGAAAACTGAGATTAGGATTCCCAGTATAGACTATGCACGGATTCTAAAAATACGTGCTATTGAACAACGAATGCTCGACATGATTTGTTTTTTGTTCCTTAATTCCGCAACACTATAATTTAACTTTATTTATAAGTTCCTGAGCAACAAAAAGTTGCTCAGGATTTTGCCATGTCAGATTTTTCA